>Ga0310695_10005377_pt1 | contig 22404 bp, 27 predicted proteins | sample RumenRJG_04DNA_FD_203882 | JGI IMG/M metagenome (GOLD analysis project Ga0310695, IMG submission 203882) | Bovine rumen microbial communities from Lethbridge, Alberta, Canada - RJG_04 (v2) (version 2) | ecosystem: Host-associated > Mammals > Digestive system > Stomach > Rumen | place: Canada...
TAAGCGGCAACAAACAGGCTCGCTTACGGGCTCGCCCGTTCAGCCGTATTGTATGGAGGTTTACAATGGAAGAACTTGAAGCGAAGGTTAAGGAAGCGTTGGACGCTTTCCGTCCGCAGTTGCAGGCTGACGGCGGCGACATGGAATTTTTGTCTATCGACGAGCAAAAGCGCGTGCACTTAAAGTTGACGGGCGCGTGCGGCTCTTGCCCGATGGCTACGATGACGCTAAAGATGGGCGTTGAGCAGTTCCTAAAGGACGCATGCCCGGAAGTCACCGAAGTTGTGAACGACACTCCAGCCCCTGAATTTGGATTTTAATTATGAAGATAGAAAAGAATAAGATTGTCGCGATTGAATACGTGTTGAAGGACACGGACGGAAAAGTTTTGGACTCGTCGCACGAGGCCGGCGCTTTTGAATACTTGCACGGCCGCGGAAACTTGATTGTCGGTTTGGAAAAGCAGTTGGAAGGAAGGGAGCCAGGCGACAAGTTTAGCGCGGTCATCGAGCCGGCTGAAGCTTACGGCGAATACGACCCCAAGCTTGTGACCGAAGTTCCCCGCGACCAATTTGATCCCGATTTGGAAATAAAAGTCGGCATGGCCTTCCAAGCCGAATCCAACGGCGGCCCGGTGATCGTCCATGTTACAAAAGTTGACGACAAGGCCATCACCGTTGACGCAAACCACGAGCTTGCCGGAAAGACTCTTTGCTTTGAAGTTGAGGTAAAGGACGTTGCCGACGCTTCGCTGGCGCAAGTTGAGGCCGGCTCCGTTTACACTGGCGGTTGCGGTTGCGGCGGGGGCTGCTCTTGCGGTTCTTGCGGAGGCGGCTGCGGCGATGACTGTGATGGCGACTGCGGCGGAGACTGCTCTTGCGGCGACGGCGGTTGCGGAGGCGATGGCTGCGGTTGCGGGCGTTAATCCAAGCCTAGCTCGGACAAGATTTTTTTAGTGTTTTGGGAACGGGAGCCTTGCGCTTGGACTGTGATGTCCGCGAGGCTCCTGTATTTTTTTGTCCGCTCTTCATAAAAGTCGTGGAAGATGGCGCGGACTTCTTTTTGGTCGGCGGGATTTTTGTTTGCGATGTAGGCCGGAAGGTTTTCTATCGTTCCGTCGGGAAGAAAGCGCGCCTCGCGTACGATGCGGCCGGCGGCGGTGATTTCCGGGACTTCCAAGTAAACGATTGTTCCAAGCTTTTTAAGAAGGGCGGCTGCCGGCTCGTTTTGGCAAATGCCGCCGCCTGTCGCGATTACGGCGCATTTTGCGTCTGGGGAAGCCGCGCCGGCGTATTGGGCTTTTCCGCCGCTTAGTTTGTCGCGCAAAAACTCGCAGGCCTTTAGTTCCGTCGCCATAAAAGCTTCCTTTCCTTGCGACTTGTAAAGGGCGCGCGCGTCCATTCCACACTGCTCCAAAATCAAGTCGTCGGTGTCGTAAAAGTCAAGGCCCAGCGCGGAGGCGATTCTTTTGCCTTGAGTTGATTTTCCGCAGTGCTTGATTCCGCACAAAATAATAGAACGCGCCGGTCTTTTCATATCCAATAGTATAGCATAAAAGATTAAAAAGCGCTATTATTATTCTCTATGAAATACGATGAAGAAATATTGAACTTGCTTGAACAAAACGCGCGCTTGAGCGTGGAAGACATCGCCGCGATGACAAAAAAGAGTCCCGACGAGGTCAAGAGCATCATAAAGCAGATGGAAGACGAGGGCATCATCTTGAAGTATGGCGCTGTCATCAATAAGGAAAAATTGAACGGAACCGACGACAAGGTTCGCGTGCAAATTCAAATCCAGGTTTCGCCCGAGCGCGAGCACGGCTTTGACAAAATCGCCGACCGCATTTACCGCTATCCGCAAGTAAAGTCGGTTTATCTTATGAGCGGCGGCTACGATTTTATGGTCGTCATCGAAGGCGACTCGCTTAAAGAAGTGGGCTTGTTCGTCAGCGAAAAGCTTGCGACGCTGGAAGGCGTTCGTTCCACCAAAACTTGCTTTGTGCTAAAGACCTACAAAGAGAACGACGTGATTTACGTTGAGGACGAAAAGGACCGCCGCGAAGGAGCGATGGCATAATGAACACAAGATCCGACAGGCTTAGCGCCTCGATGATGCAGATTCCCCCAAGCGGAATCAGAAAATTTTTTGAAATGCTTATCGGCCATGACGACGTGATTAGTTTGAGCGTCGGCGAGCCGGACTTTCCAACGCCTTGGGTGATTCGCGAGGAAGCCTTTTACCATTTGGAAAAGGGCCACACAAGCTACACTTCAAACTGGGGCTTGATTGAATTGCGCGAAGAGATTGCAAAATACCTTGCGCGCTACAACATGTCTTACGAGCCCAAAAACGAAATACTCATCACTGTTGGAGCCAGCGAAGGCGTTGACGCGGTTTTGCGCGCGATTCTTAATCCCGGCGACGAAATCATCGTAAGCCAGCCCTGCTACGTAAACTATGTTCCGCTCGCGGAGCTTTGCCAGGCCAAGGCCGTTCCACTAGACACAGGAAAGACAAATTTTTATCCGACGGCGGAAGCGGTTGAAAAACTAATCACGCCAAAGACAAAGGCCTTGATGATTTGCTCGCCCAACAATCCTACGGGAACGATGATTCCCAAAGAGGAATTGGAAAAAATCGCCGAGCTTGCAAAGAAGCATCAGATTTGGGTAATCAGCGACGAAATTTATTGCGAGTTGGTTTACGACGGAAGCGAGCATGTTTCGATCGGCTCCTTCCCCGGAATGAAAGACTACACGATCATCCTTAACGGCTTTTCAAAATCATTCGCGATGACCGGCTGGCGCATCGGCTACATCGCCGCTCCTAACGAACTCTTGTCGCAAATCGTAAAGGTGCACGGCTACAACACAATTTGCGCTCCAATCTTTAGCCAGTACGCGGCGGCCGAAGGCCTTCGCAACGGCTGGAAGGAAGTTGAAAGAATGCGCGTAAGCTACCAGCAGCGCCGCAACTTGATGGAAAAAGCCTTTAACGAAATGGGCCTTCCGGTGCCGGAACCCAAGGGCGCCTTTTACATGTTCCCAGACATTTCCGCCACAGGATTGAGCAGCGAAGAATTCGCCACGCGGCTTTTTAAGGAACACAACGTGGCCGTTGTTCCCGGAAGCGTTTTTGGCGAAGGCGGCGAGGGCCACATCCGCGTCTGCTATGCGACCGCCATTGACAAGATAAAAATCGCGTTAGAGCGAATAGAGTTGATGGTAAAGAGTCTTCAGTAGGCGCCTTTGCCGCAGAGGACGACCCAAACGGTTTTGATTAGAATCCAAATGTCAAGCCAAATCGACCAGTTTTGGATGTAGTAGGCGTCCAGAGTCACGCGGTCTTCGTAGGCTGTGTCGCTGCGGCCGGATGTTTGCCACATTCCCGAAAGGCCGGGCAATACCGAAAGTATGTAGTCCGCCTTTTTTCCGTAGCGTTTAAGCTCGTCTTGCATTACAGGTCGCGGTCCGATAAAACTCATTTGGCCGACGAAAATGTTTATCAGTTGCGGAAGCTCGTCCAAGCTTGTCTTGCGGATGAACTTTCCAAAGGGCGTGACGCGGGGGTCGTTTTCCAACTTGCGGTCTCTGTCCCATTGTTTTTTCATTTCCGGGTTTTCTTTTAAAATCTTTTTTAGTTGCTTGTCCGCGTCAATGTACATTGAACGGAATTTCCAGCACTTGAATTCTTTTCCGTTAAGGCCCACGCGTTTGTGGCCGTAAAGAACTGGGCCGGGAGATGTGAGCTTTACAAATAGCGCTGTCAACAGGCAAACCGGAAGCGTCAAAGGCAGCGAGCAAAGAATTAGCGCAATGTCAAAGGCGCGCTTTGCTACATGCGATTGTATTTTTGTCAAATAGTTTGTTGAAGAAAAGGCGACGATTCCGGCGATGTCGCGCAAGTGCGGCGCGCCGCTTGTGGCGCTGTTCAACTGTTCCGAAACGACTATTGTGTAGCGGAAGAGTTGCTTTATTTCCAAAACGTCGCTCTTGTAGCCGCACAAGGCCGCGACTTTTATCTTGCGCTTTTTTATCGCTTCAAACAATTCGTCTGACGGAGGAAGTATCGGCACGCCCATAAAGTCGCCTTTCTTTTTTGTCGAGTCGTTTACAATCAAAGTCGGGCGGTATCCTAGGTGGGCGTTTTTCAAAAATCGTTCGACAAGCAAATCGCCCGAATTGCCGGAACAAAAAACGACTGCGGGCAAACCCCAAAATTTGAACAAGCCAAAAAAACGGCGGACGGCTTCTCTTATTCCTGGAAGCAAAATCGTGGCGAATGGAACGGCGACAACCAAGGCCGCCGCGATGGCTATCTTGTCTTCCGCGTCTTCCACAAAAATGCTTAGCGCGATTCCGCAAAAGCCAAAGAAGGTGCAGATTGAAAGGCGCTTTACGTCTTCGGCAGGCGAGTTCATTACTCCGGGATACAAGTCCGCCGCGTAAAAAACGGCAAGAATCGCCGGAATGTAAATGTAGTAGTCTACGAAAGACCTAAAGTTGATAAAGCGGTGGTTGATTAGGTTCACCAAGAAAAAACCTATTCCGATGCACAAAAGCAAAACCGCCGCGTCAAAAATCATAATGGTCAAGCCGGACACAAAGGAACTTGTGCGCTTGAAATTTGCGGCATAATAATCTTCAAACTTTTTTACGTCACTTTTCATATACTATAAATTATATTCTTCTCCATACTTTGACGACTGAACGTTTTTAAATCCGTTCTCCGCCAAATAGTTTGTCATAAATTCTTGGGCGTCTTTTTCGCCGTGGACAAGGAACAATTTCTTTAGACGGCTTGTGTCCACCGCTTTTAGCCATTCGGTTGTTTCTTCGTAGTCGGCGTGGGCGCTAAAGGCGTTGATCTTTTCCACCTTGGCGCGAACTTCGTAAACGTCGCCCATAATTTTGACTTCTTTGGCTCCGTCAAAGATGCGGCGGCCCAAAGTGTTTTCGGCCATGTAGCCTACGATCAAAATTGTGTTGCGCTCGTTGTCGATGTTGTTGGCAAGGTGGTGCAGGATGCGGCCCGCTTCGCACATGCCGTCGGCGCTAAGAATGATCATCGGGCCGGGCTTTTTGTTGAGCGCTTTGGATTCGTCCACGCTGGTGACCATTTGAAGAGCGTTAAAGCCAAAGGGGTTTTTGTGGTGGACGAGGAAGGCTTGCGAAACCTTTTCGTCGTAGCATTCGGGATGCGATTGGAAAATTCCAGTGGCGTTTACGGCCATCGGGCTGTCTACGTAAATCGGAACTTGCGGAATTTTTTTCATGTCGACAAGCTTGTGCAGCTGGTAAATGATTTCTTGCGTGCGCTCGATGGCGAACGAGGGCATGATGATCTTTCCCTTTTTGTCGATTGTCTCGCGAATGATTCTGGTAAGGGCTTTGAGCGCGTAGTCCTTTTGGTCGTGCTTTCGGTTTCCGTAAGTGCTTTCGCAAACGATGTAGTCCGGCGGCGGAAAGCTGGTGGAAGGGTCGCGAACAATAGACTTGTTTTTTCGTCCCAAGTCGCCGGTGAACAAAATGCGCGTTTCTTCGGGCTTTCCTCCGTAAATTGTAAAGTAGGCAAATGACGAGCCAAGGATATGGCCCGCGTCAAAGAATTCCACCGAAACGTTTGGACCGATGAACATCTTTCGGTTGTATGAAACGGTGACAAATTGGTTCATCGCCTTTATGCAGTCTTGCTCGTCGTAAATTGGCTTCCAAGTAAAGCGCTCTCCCTTGCGGCGGGCTTGTTCTTCCAAGTATTCCGCGTCGCGGGCCTGGATGCGGGCGCTGTCCATAACGACAAGGTTGGCCAAGTCGCGGGTCGCGCTGGTGGCGTAAATGTTTCCGTTGTAGCCTTTTTTTGCCAAAAGGGGAATCAAGCCGCAGTGGTCAAAATGACCGTGGGTTATTACCACAGCGTCAAGCTTTTCGTGGTCAAAGTCAAAATTGCGGTTTTTTTCGTCAGATTCGCTGCGGTGGCCCTGAAAGGCTCCGCAGTCGATCATGTACGCGCGTCCGTCAACTTCCAATATGTGTTTGCTGCCAGTCACTTCCTCGGCGGCGCCGAGTGAATAAAGTTTAATCGCCATATTCCACTATTATACACCTTTTTTGGCGATAATGCAAATTCAATTTAGCGTAAACTTGATCGGATATCTGTAGCGGACCGCGCAATTCTTTCCGTTGGCGTTGGCCGGAACGCAGACAATGCCTTTAAGGGCTGCCACTGCGGCTTCGGCAAAGCCGTGGCCAGGGTCTTTAAGCACCTTTATGTTCTTTATGGCCCCTTTGCTGTCGATAAAGAGTTCAAGGTAAACGACGGCTTCGATTCCTTGGCGGAGGGCCATCGGCGGATATTCGATTTTTGAAAGCACTTCGCGGATTGGGATGACCGGCACGGAAGAAATTTTGTGCTGGGGCAAAAAGGCGCTTTCGTCAAAGTCTTTTACTTTCTTTTCCGTTTCGCGAACGCGTTCCGAGGCTTTTGGCTGGTTTACGACAATTTCGTCGCTTTGCGGCTCAGGCTTGACGTATTCCTGCACGTCCACCAATTTAAAGACGTCGGCTTGGCTAAAGTCTACGGTTTCTACGTCCTCTTCCTTTTGTTTTACGCTAAAAAAGCAAATCGCCGCGACATGAATTAAAAGGGCAAAGGCAAAAACCGCAAGGCGCCATATTCTTGAATGCTTTGTCAATTTTTCTACAGACATTTTATTTTTCCTTTACGACAAAACTTACAACTCGATGCTGCAAGGATTGTAAAATTGAGGTGACGCCGTTGATGTATTTGTAGGGCGTGTCCTTGTCCGCAATGATGTGGATTCTGACGTTTGGGTTTTGGGCGATGGCGGTGACAATGGCTTTTTCCAAAGCCACAGCGTCAAGAATTTGTCCGTCGGCCGAAACGATTCCGTTGTTTTGAACCCATATCTCAAAATTTTCGTCGGCTTGTGTCCGCTCCAAGACCGCGCTCTCGGAATAATTGATCTTTTCTTCGTAGCGTTGGTTCATCAAAGAGATGAGCATGATGAAAATCAAGAGCAAAAAACCAATGTCCGACATTGAAGATGTCGCGACGCTTGGCTTTCTTCTTTTTACTTTTGTGTCAATCATAATTCTTTCCTCATCTCATCCTAAAAGAAAAGTTTTCAACCTTAAGCTTTCTTATGGCGGCAACCACGTCTATCACGCGTTGGTAGCGCGTCTCTGGGTTTATCGTAAGAAGAAAAGTCATATTGGGTTGGTACTTTAACTTTTCTTCTATCTTTTTTGACAAGGCTTCCATTTTGATTTCTTGGCCGTCAAGAAACAAGGCGCCGTTTTGATCCAAGTCGCACTTTAGGATGTCGTCTATGTTGACAACAATCGGCTTGTCCTTTGACGGCAGGTTCAACAAAAATCCTTTGTTGACGTTAAAGCCCGCGATTACGATAAAAAATATTATCAGCAAAAAGGACAAGTCGTTTAAGGCGCCGGAACTGCTGGAGTCTTCGATGTTGCGGCGAGGAGGTCTTTTAATCATATCAACTCCGGAATCAAGTCGTCGATCGCTTTTGACGCTTCGGCGGAGAAGGAGTCAACGCGCTGAATCAAAAGATTGTAGGCGACAAGCGCCGTGATCGCGATTATCAAGCCAAAGACTGTCGTGATCAAGGCTTCGTAAATTCCTCCGGCAACAAGCTGAGCGTTAACGTCGGTCGCTTCGGCGATGGAGCGGAAGGCGCCAATCATTCCTGATACCGTTCCCAAAAAGCCTGTGAGAGGCGCGAGTGAAGAAAGCGCCGTAAGATAATTGAAGCCGTTTTCCATTCTGCGAAGGCGTTCTTGAGCCTCGCTTTCGGCGGCGCGTTCCATTCGGTTTTCGCCGTACTTTGCGTTTTCCAAAAGCGCCAAAAGGATTGAAGCGATCGTTTGGTTGCGCTGGCAGTTTTGCAAAAACTTTACGGCCTCGTCTCTTTTTCCGTCGCGCAAAAAGTCTTTGATTTTTCCGCTGATGGGATAGGCCTTGCAATTGTGCCAGTAAAGGTAAATGCAGCGCTCGATTACGATGCCGAGCGTAGCCACGGAAAAGGCCAAGAGCACCCACATAAAGGGTCCGCCAAGCTTGAACAATTCAATTAAGCTAAATCCGTTTTCCATTTTTTGTTTCCTCCAAATTGTTTATTAAAACTGTACTTTGATTCCCAGAGAAGGAATCGGCATTCCAATGCTAAAGTCAACCGAGTCCGCTGTGTCGCTGGGCTCGCCCGTGTACTTGTTGAACGACTTGTCTCCCTTGGGAGTGTAAAGGTTTACGAATATGTCTTGCGCCGCGATGTAGAATTCCCAGCTTGCCTTGTCGTTGTGCGTCTTCCACTGGTAAGAAAGCCTAAGGTCAATCGGGCAAGAAATCTGCGTTCTTAGCGTGTCGCTGTAGTAAGAGCTTCTTGAGTAGCGCTGAACGACTGTTCCGTCATCCATTTGAGCGGCGTAGCATGTTACGCTTCCGATTCCCTGCTTTGGGGCGCCGGTGGCAAGAGTTCCTTTGACTGTAAAGGTCCAGCCTTTTCCAAAGTGCCAGTTGCTAACAACGTTCAAAGTGTGAAAGCGGTGGTAGTTGGGATAATACCATTCGTCAAGGGGAGCGTTGTACATTGACTCAACATAATCGTTGGCTCCGACAGATGAGGGATTCTTCAATCGAGAGTAAACGAATGAGTAAGAAAGATATCCGTCCCACTTGCCGCCAATCTTTTTTTCGATCATTGTGTCGATTCCAAAGACGTGGCCTTTGCCGTTGTCCTTGTAAATCATGTTTGTGTCGGCGTAGCCGCTGGCCGCAGTTGAAACTTGGTAAGCGTAAATTCTTGAAAGATAATTTTTGTAATACGCTTCCAACTTAAAGTTCCATCCGTTTGTCAAAGCGGCGTTGGCTCCGATTACGGCAAAGACCGCGCGGTTTGTATGCATGTCAAAGTCTTTGATGTCGTTCTTCTTTGTGATAAGCATGATGTCGCGGGGAACGGAGGTGAACAAGCCGCTTCCAATTGTGAACGAGGCCTTGTCAAGAAGTCCCTTGTCAGTCCACGGAGTGATTGTCACAGACGCGCGCGGGCAAAGGTCTGGAATCAAGTTAAGGGTAAAGCCGTCGTTTGTGTTAAAGATGTTCATCATTTCCGCGCGCAAGCCAAGTTCCGCCTGCAAAAAGTCTTTTTCCTTTCCGTAATTCCATGAGGCGTAGAGGGCGTTGCTCAAAAGATTGTTGCCGTTGATGTCGCTGTTCCATAGTGTCTTTTTGAACAAGCGCGAGTCGCCGCTTCCGATGTCGATGTAATGGTTCTGGTATTCCTTTATTCTTGAAGTTGAAAGAAACTCGTCGATTCCAAAAGAAAGGCGGTTGGCGTCGTTAAACTGAAACTCGGTGTCGAACCTGCCGGCAATGAGATGGTTGTCGATTTTTTCCTGGTACTCGTTTTCCAAATTGTCCAACTTGTATGAACCGCCGCGAGTCACGCTTGGATAGAGCGAGCCGTACTTGTCCACGAATTCATCGTTGTAGTTTACCGTTCCGTTTTCGGTTGACTTCATTTTCATATTCTCGAACATTCCGTTGTAGGAGAGCGAACCGCGGAAAAGCAATTTGTCGCTGGCCAAATACTTTATGTTGATTCCGGCAAGCGCTTGGTAAATGTCGTAGTCCATGTTGACGTTTGTCTTGATGCCTTTCTTTGTTTCTGTTTGGTCGAGTTCAAGGCCGTCGCTTCCAAAGAATCCGGTGAGCGAAATGTCAAGCTCGGGCTTGGGAGTGAAGTTTGCCTTTAAGAAAAAATCCCTTATGTAGGGCGGACGCTTGATCATGTCCAACGCGTCGCTGCCTGTCGCTTTGTACAAAGCGAACACCGGCTCAAGGTAAGTGAAGTGGGCGCCCAAAATCATTCCGCCTACTTTCTTTCCAAAAGGAATTTGGGCAAAGGCGTCGGCGCTTGCCGTGGCGATTCCCAAGTTCATGTGAAAGTTTTCGTAGTCGGGCTTGATCGTTGTCGCCTCAAGGATTCCGCCTGAGGCGCGGCCATACTTTGCGGAGAAAATTCCGTTTGAAAGCTTTACGCTTTCTACCATCGCGGGGTTAAAGATTGAAACTCCGCCGCCCCAGTGCCACGGAAAGATTGTGTACATTCCATCAAGAAGACAAGAAAATTCCCTTGGTTCCGCGCCGCGAATCGATGGCTCCGTTCCCCAAGCGCCGCTGTAAGAAACGCCGGGAAGGGTTCGCACCGCCGACATGCAGTCTTCCATAATGCCGACGTTGGCAGTGGAATGCATTTCTTGCTTTGTCATGACGGTTGAAACGCCGGTCTTCTCTTCCGTAGAATCGGGGGAGGCGCGGTTTACGACAAGCTCCTGGCCTTCGATTACGCCGGCGATAGACATTGAGATTTGAACTTCTTGGCTTGAAGAAGAAAACTTGGCGGAAGCGCTTTGATAGCCCGCAAGCTTTGCTTCGATGGTTCCAGCGGAAAGATTGTCAGGAACTGAAATTACGGCCAATCCGCTTTCGTCAGTCTGCGCGCTGAGTTCGGGATTTGATTTTACCGTGATTTTTACGCCCTCAAGGGGAATCTCAAGCTCTTTGTCGACGGCCAAAATTTTTAGGTCGCCGGCAAACGCAAGAGCGGGCGCCAAAGCTAAAACAATCGCTAATAACTTTTTCATTTTAACAACCTCGTTGTTTATAAGACAACCGAGGCCGTTAAAACTGTCACTTTAAATTTTATTTTTTTTACTGGAGACGGAATTTTACGCCAAAGTCAAATTCTGGGTAAAGGGTGACGGAGCCCGCGTCAATGACCATGTTCCTTTTGTGGGCGATAAAGGCGTCCCTGTTTCCGGGGAATTCAAAGGCCATTGCAAAGCCGGCAAAGACGTTAAGGTGCGGAATCGGTGTAAAGCCCGCTTCGATTCTTGCGGATGGGTACCATTCGGCATGAGGCTTGTCGCTTTTTTCGTTGGCGAAAATGACTTCGTTGCCCATAATCGCAAAGTCAAAGTTGAACTTCCACACTTCCACCTTTGTTCCCAAGCCAAGTACAAGGGCGCCGTATTGTTCCAAGGCCTTTTTTCCAAAGCCTTCGGGATTCAGTAAGACGCCAAAGATTCCGTACAAATGCTTGTTTCCGCTGTTCAAGACAAGACGGATTTTTTGGTCGGTCGTGTAAGAGGCGGCCACTTCAAAGATTCCGTTTTTGGAATAGTTGACCAGTCCCAGCTGGAAGTCGCAGTCGTCTTTGCAAAAGTTGAACAAACCGATTTGGACGCCCTTTACGTTTTGGCAAGCGACGTTGGTAAGGAAAGCGGCTTGCAAGCCCGTAAAGTCTTTGCGCGCCACGTTGGAAAGCCAGGCGCCCTGCACGCCTTTGAATTCTCCAAGCGTTACGTTAGAAATCCAGGCCCCTTGCGCGCCCTTAAAGTCTCCCAAAGTGACGTTTGAAATCCACGCGCCTTGGGCTCCGGTAAAGTTTCCCCTTGCGACGTTTGAAATCCAAGCCGCCTGCGCGTATTTTACGTCGTTTGCGACGTTCACAATGCCAGCCGCTTGCGCGCCAGTGACGTTGTGGGCGTAGTTGAAAATTCCGGCCACTTGCGCTCCGCGAACGTCGTTCTTTGCATAGTTAAAGATTCCGGCGGCTTGCGCTCCGTTCACGTCTTGCGCGATGTTGTAAATGCCGCCGGCTTGCGCTCCATTTAAAATTGTCGTTTCGTTTCCGATTCCCGCAAGCATCGCTCCGTTCACTTCGTATACATGGGAACGGAACAAGGCCAGCGAAAATTTTGTCGATATCGGCTTGTTGGCCGCAAGGTAGAACTCGTTGCAAAAAAACGAAAAGACAAAGGGCATTTGCAACAGGTCTGTCTCTGCTTCGTCGGTTGGAACGGCTTGGCCGTCTTGTTCCGCCTCGCTTCCGCGGCTTCTAGTTGCCAAGCGCGCGACGGGCGTAAGGTTTGAAGGAGAAATCGCGTAAGATTTTTTTGGACTAAGAGAAAAGCTTCCTTGCAGCGTTGAGTTTTCTCCGATTACGGTGACGCCGTACTGGCCTTCTTCCAGCGCAAGGTAAATCGGAAGCTGCGACGTCTTGTTGATTTCGGCAACCAGCTTTGAATTTTTGTCGCGAACGATTACGCGGCCAGTCAAGTCGCGCGCCAAGGTCAATACGCAGTCCGAGGCGGAAACGTCCGAAAGCACAAGGTCGCCGGAACCAACCAAGGTGATGTTGTAGTTGGGGTGCTGGGGATCGGCAGTGTTCTCTGTCTTTGAAAGAGTTTCGCTAAAGGCGTAGGAGTACAATTCGTTTAAGGTAACTTTTTTGTCCCCCGAAGTGTCAGCCGCTCCGCGCAAGCCTGTGATCATCGCGTTTGTAAAAAAGGACGAGCCGATTTCGTCGGATTCTTGCGACGATTCCTGCGACGAGCTTGAAGACAAATACGCGTGGCCCTTTACGACAGAAGAGTCGTCCATCAAAAACGGTTTTTGCTTTTGTCCGCCCTTTGTGCGGATAAAGTTTCCTGAATAGCAAGAGTCAAGGATTACTACATGAACGTCGCTGGGAACGTTGGTAATCGCGGCTTTTAGAGAAGAATAATCGTATTTTGTTTTTCCCAAAAGCAGAGCGTTCTCGTCCGAGTGGCCCGAATAGTAAAAAACAAATTCGGAGCGCTTGGCGTCCTTTTGCTTTTTTTTCATCAGCTCGGAAATAACTTCAAAGGCGTTGTCAACGTCTTCTTTTGCCGGGTCAAGAAGGAGGATTCCGTTTGATTTTGAGATGCCGCCGATCTCGGTCATTATTTTTTGAAAGGCGATTGCGTCCGTTCCAGCGTACAAAAGACGCTCTTGGTTTTTGCCGCCGTCGTTGGAACCGATGTAAAGTCCGTAGCGCTCAACGCCGGCATTTTGGTCTAGCGCAAAGATATAAGTTGAAGCAAGCGCCATAAAAGCGGCCGCCGCGATTTTTTTTATGCAAGTCATTTTCATAGTCATTCCATCAATTAAGTTACTTCTATTTTATTTTTTGTTCAAGACAAAAATAGAGCCGTCGCAATCCTTGGGCAAGTAAGAGCCCTTCTTTAAGAAGTCAACGCTGATTTCGTTTTTGTCAAGCGATTCGATTGTCGAAAAATCAAAGGGATTCTTTGACGCCACAAAAATAAAGCATTCGTATTTGGGAGCGTCGTCCAACTCGTACGAGAACGAAAGCGGAACTTCCTCTCCGGTTTTTTGAAGCTTTTCCGCCTGCCAAGAAGCGTCAGGGAAATGCCTAGTGATGTTTCCGTTTCCGTCAACGCTAAAGATGACGCCGTAATTGTAGCTTCCAGGAATGTAGGTAATCTGAACCAAGTCGCTTTCTTTTACAGACTCTCCGTTCTTGAGGAGAACGGCGTCCGCTCCGGCCTGCTTGTAAAGGCGGATTTGATGCTGGCCGCTTCCCTTAAGGCGGATTGAGCGTGAACCTCCAAGCCCTTTGATTGAGTTAAGCATTACAGGAGCGCAAAGGGCCAAGACAAGGACTGCCGCCGCCGCAAAGAAGAAGGGCCGCGCTTTGTTTAGGCGCGCGTAAATGTTGGGCTTGCCCTTTTCCGCCGCGCTTTCATCCATACTGACAATGTTGGGCTTCGCTTCCGCGCTTGCGGCCGGGCTAAAGCGGCTTGCCGGGTAGGCGGCAAGAATTTCCTGGTCGGATTTTCTCAATTCGGCCAAGGCGCTTTCCAATTCCTCTTTGCCGTATTTTTTGTAGTAATCTTTGGCGTCTTTTTCGCCAAGATTGATTTCTTCTAACAATAATTGTGGAATCATACGCGCTCCTTTAATGTTAGGGCATATTTTTGCAATTCCCTAATTCGTTTTCTAATGCCGGAAACCGACATTCCGATTTGTTCCGCCGTTTCTTCCAAAGTCAGACCGTCAACAAAGTGAAGCGTGGCGATCAAAGAGTCCTTTTGGTCGCGCTTTTCAAAAATCTTTTCGATTGTCAAAGCCGCTTCGATTTTTTGACTCTCTTGTTCGGAAAAATCGTCCGCCATAGTTTGGGCGACTTTTTCAAAGTCTGGACCGGATCTAAGCTTGTCCGACTTGATTTTGTTAAGACATATATGCGTTGCCGTGACGTAAAAAAGGCTGGCGCAAGCGTTCTTTATTTTGTCCTTGCTTTCAAGGATTCGTAAAAACACGTCTTGCATCGCGTCCAAAGCCTTTTCTTCGTCCTTTAAAATGGCGCGGCATCGTCTTAGAACCATCGGTCCAAATTTTTGATAGAGTTCGGAAAAATCGCTGTTTGTAAATGAAGTCTTCAAATTACAACTCCGTCGAATTATTAGACAATTATTATAAAGAAAAATGTCACTTTTATAAACAAAAAAACCGTTTCCATTGCGGAAACGGTTCCAATTTAGCAGGGGAGGGACTTGGCTTCCAGTCGCGAACGTCGTGTTCGCTCCTTCCAGCCCGCCTTCGCTCTCTGCCGGCCGCCTCCATGCGGCCTTTTCGGCTTTCGCCGCGGTCGCTTCGGATCAAGTCCTAATCGTATGCCCTAAAAGTGTTGGGCAAAAAAAAACTCTTTCCGAAGCGGAAAGAGTTTTCTATAGCAGGGGAGGGACTTGAACCCCCGGCCTTCGGGTTATGAGGGGCTACCGCCCCTTCCCTCAGGCGCTCCCAGATTACTTCAACATCGTGCAAAACCTTGCAATATAAAGACATTTTACCACAGGCTGAAAAAATGCGCAAGCCAAAATTTTCAGAAAATTTCAGAAAAACGCGCTTTTAGGTTCGAATTTTAGGTTAGAATTCAAGACCTTTGGGCAGAGCGCCCTACGGACAAAACTGACATTTTTGAGGCCAAAATTTTGCCGTTTTTTGCTCAAAAATGGCCACTTTCCTTAGGGGTATTAACCCGACGGTCGTAGGTTAGAGTTTGGGCTATAATTCAGTTTCGAGGAAAAAGATTAAAGCGCCGCTTTAATGCATTACGTTCCCCCTTGCAGTATAATAAAACCATCATGGACTACAAGCGTCTGACAGAAGAAGAATTTACGCTGGGCTATCCGCCGGAAAAGATTTTCATCACAAGCGACTTACACTTGTTCCACACGAACATAATCAATTATTGCGGCCGCCCGTTTGACTGTTCGCCAAAAGGCTGCGCGGAGATGACGGAGTTCCTGCTAAAGAAATTTGACGCGCTCCCCGACGACTGCTTGATTTGGAATTTTGGCGACGTGTATTTGAACGCAAAAATGGAGCGGTCAAAAATCATGAACGCCGTGATGCGGATGAAAAGGAACCGCAAGATGAATTTGATTCTTGGAAACCACGACTTTAGAAACGACAAGCGGCCTTTCAAAACTTTTATCGAATTCTACACGAGTCTTGGCTTTGACAACGTTTACAAGGGGCCGCTGCTTTTTGGTGATTATGTCTTGTCGCACGAACCTGTCTTTTTGGACAAGAAGGACACCTGCGCAAACATTCACGGACACACGCATCAAACTTTTGTTACGAAAGATTATTTTATGAACGACTGGAACAAAAGCTTTCCAAAGCGCAAAGTCGATCAGTCGCGCTACAAGAACGTTTGCATGGACGCGAACGGCTTTGAGCTTTTGCGCCTGAGCGAAGTAATGGAGTTAAAATGAAACTGTTTATATGTGGAAGCTGCTCGATAACGGACAAAGAATGGATTTTCTCAAAGATTGAAGAATGCGTTTCGGAAAACAATTTTACCGACATCACCGTTCTTGAGGGCGAGGCGAAAGGCGTTGACCTAATCGCAAAAGAGTGGGCTGTCGCGCATGGCATTCCTGTAAAGGAATATCCGCCAGACGTGAAGCATTACCTTCACAACGCCTGCCACAAGCGAAACGAAGCGATGGCGGTTGACTGCGACTTTATGCTTGACTTGTGGGACGGCGAATCCCGCGGAAGCCTTCACGACATTATGATGGCGGAAAAGCATCAAAAGCCGTACAAAGTTTGTTTGTACACAACTAAATCGTATTCTGAATCCGTTCGGTTCGTTCTGGAAAACCGCAAAGAGATTCTTCGCTCTTCCGAAGATTTGAGAGTCGTGTATCCAAAATTCAGGGAAGCGGTTTTCAAGCATTTATTGGAAGTGCAGAATGGGATGCCTTGAGTTTTGAGCCCGACTGGGACTTCATCACATTTGAAGGGCCGTGATTAAAGCAAAGGGCGGCCAAAAGCCGCCCTTGTTCAATCTATTGCTTTGTCCATTCGCTTGGATTGGGCATTCCGAATCCAAAATTGCAATGCATTGTAAAGCAGTTAGTTCCTGTGGTGATTGTGTGGTCGCCGTCAATCGCGCCGCTTGACGAGCCTGTTCCCGAAATGGAAAGAATCTTTATTGGCTTGTTGTGAGCGTCGCGCGTTTCGTATGCGGTCCAAGTAAAGTTCTTGTCGTGAACTACCGATCCTTGCAAATATGCCGTTATGTGGCCAGTCTTGTTGGCGTTGAGCGTCAGCGTTCCTGAAGACGTTCCGTATTTGCCGGCGTTGTAGTGCGTCCAAGCGCCGGCAAGGAAATCTGTCAGCGAGCTTTGAGCGGTGCCGCCGCCGGAAGAGGAGCCGGTTACGGTAACGTCGCATCTATAAAAGTATCTTGAATCATCTTCCAGCCCATTAAACTTAAAACATGCTTTGACGACTGCCGTTCCAGCCGACACGCCCGTCATGTAAAATTTGCCGTCTCGGGAAAATGCCTTTGCGACGCTTTCGTTCAAGGACTCCACGCGGATAATCGTGTAAGTGTCGCTCATCACTCCAGCTATCTGAACGGTGTCGCCGGCATTCAAATTGTATTTGTAGTCGATTTTGGTAAAGTCCAAGCCCTGAACTGTTTGGCTTTGTCCGCCTTGTTGGCCGCCTGTGTTTTCTCCGCCTTGCTGGCCGCCGTTGTTGGTGGGTTCTCCTCCGTTGGTCTGGCCGCCTGTCGTTCCGCCAGAAACTTGTCCGCCGGAATCGCCGCTTCCTCCCGCAGGATTAGAGCAAGACGCAAAGCAAATTGCCGCAAAAAGCGCCGCGGCGATCAAAAACATTTTTTTCATAGAGCCTCCTTGTATGTCGCTTAATTATATGCCCGCAAGTCGGCGTTGTCATTAAAGCATTACTTTAATGACGGGAGGCGCTTTCTTTTCTATATGCGTCAATCTCGGCGTTTATTTCTTCAAGCGTCATGTTTGAATTTCCGTTCAGTTTAGAAAGTCTTCGCATATTTTGCAAGGCCGAAAAGCCAGCCGGATCCATTTCGGATTCTTTTGGCATGAGGAGGGAAATTAGTTTATCCGCGCTTAGTCGCTTTGTGTTCATAACACTTTCAAAAGAAGCGCGGACGCCATGCATCCGGTGAACGGCCTTACATGGATACGCGCCTAAGTTTCTCGAAATATACGCTTAGGCGGGAGCCGCGCTTCCACAGTTACTATAGCACGAAGCCGCGCGCCGCGCATTAAAGCATTGCTTTAATTTATTTTTCTTGACATTTTGGGAATTGGTTGTATATTAAAAATAATTATTGGAGGCAAGATTATGGAAAAATGGGAATATAAAATAATAGATGTTTCTCCCGATGGATTAAATTGGCCTTCCGTGGAAACAAAACTTAATGAATTGGGTAATCTGGGTTGGGAAACAGTAGGGATTGCAGCGGATGATAATTTAAACTACGCAGAAATTATTCTAAAACGCCGCAAAAATTAGTCGCTTGACTAATTCTCGACTTATAAACAATGGATTCCGCAGACAAACAAAAAGCGTTCGACCTCATTTCCAGAATCAACTGGGATTATAATTATACAAATGAAGAATTGCTGGCCCTTATAAAAAAGACTGGCGACACTTCAAACATGAGGCTGTGCTTTTTCATAAAAAGCCTTGAGACCTTTACATGGCAAGATCTTGTTTTTCTTTGGGGAATGGAAGAGTGCGACAGGCTTTATACGGATAAAGTGAGAAGGGGCATTTTCCAAAAGTCAATCAGAGAGGCTTATGACGGATTGTTCTGGTTGTTGCGGAACAAAACCATTCTTCCTTCAAAACGCAGTCCCGAAGAACTTGAAAAGTTTAAGGAAGCCCTTTTGTTAAAGCGGAGGAACCGCATAAAAATCTAAACAATAACGCCGCCGCCGCTTATAATTCCAGAAGCGTCTTCATAAGGCTTGCAATACAACAGTTCGACATTTGGCGGCAAAAGTTTTTTCACTTGCGCGGCGAACGCCAAGCCTCTTTTGTGAAAGTCCTTCCAGTCAAAAGTCCGGTTCAATTCGTCCGGCGTGGTTTCTCCAGCTTCGTGCGGAACCAAGCAGCGCCACATGTATTCGTCAAGCCATTCACGCAAGCCAGGGATGTTAAGGTCAATGTTCGTCTCGGCGTCACGTTCGCCACCATACGACAAATTTTCCGCGTCCCCGCAACAGGTTCCGTCTTCCTGCCAAAAAAGAGAACAGCTTGTGTCCGGCATCATCTTTATTGTTGTTTTCTCTGCCATATTTTTCCAAATAAACGGAAGCCTTGTCAACGCCACGCGCAAAGGCGTGCCTAACCGATACGTATCAAAGGCTTCCGATAAAACGCTCCTGCCAAAAGACAGAAGCGAATGTCGTTAGAGGGCAGCGCTCCTCTGTCGATGATTCCAAAAGGAAACTCCGCTTAGCTATCTCAGACGGAAACGACAGTTTTATTATACCGCAAAGCCGTGCTTCGCGCATTAAAGCAATGCTTTAATGACAAAAACGTAAAATTGGTTTATTCTAACATTGAACGGTGCTATCCAGCCCTCTATTGTGCTGGTTAACTGCATCGTTCAAGTTCTCGAAGCTATTCGGCCCTTTTTTGGCTGAGGAACTTGCTTCGGGAACTTTTTTTTGTAAAAAAAAGAAGCGCGGACGCCATGCAGTCGGGGAACGCCCTGCAAGGATACGCGCCTAAGTTTCTCGGCATATACGCTTAGGCGGGAGCCGCGCTTCCACGATAACTGTAGCGCAAGTCCGCGATTCGCGCATTAAAGCAATGCTTTAATGACAAAAATTGCTTTGCAGTGTATATTCATAACAGAGTTTTCGTGAACGTGTCGATCGACTCGCCTTTGCGCGTGGCGGAATCGAAAGCTCTAAGTCCAAGTTCCTGAAGCTATCCGGACGATTTATTCGGTTAACTGCTTCGGGAACTTTTTTTGTAAAAAGAAAGAAGCGCGGACGCCATGCATCCGGTTAACGGCATTGCAAGGATACGCGCCTAAGTTTCTCGAGATATACGCTTAGGCGGGAGCCGCGCTTCGATTAATACTTGTCATAACCTTCAAAAGAAAGTCGTTAAAATCTTCCGCAACACTTCGCTCCAGTCGCCGGTAAACAAAATGGAGTAGCCGCCGCTTGCCTCAAACAAGTCGGCGGTTTCCTTGTTATCGTCAACAAGAATTGAGCCGCCGTCCGCGTAGGCCGCCTTGTCTTCCGCCTTGGGGACGATAATCGTTTTTTCAAAAGGAAAGTTCGCGCGCGTTTTTACCCAAAGCTTTTTTCCTTCTACGCCTTGCGGAAAGTTTACCGCGCTCAAAATGTAAAGGTCGTGAACGCCTTTTTCGGAAAGCGAGCGCAATTCGTTAAACGCGTCCTCGGCTCCGGGCATCCATTCCATCTCGCTCCAAAAGGACGGCCCGATTTTTATCACCTTGTCCCACGCCACTTTGTCCGGCTTGTTCTTGCGCCACAGTCCAAGCTTGGTCACTTGCGCGGCAAAATCCACAAGCGTCGCGTCCATGTCTATGTAAAGCTTCATTTTTCTTCCTCAAAGAACGCCTTGTAATAGCGCGAGGCGAGCGGCTGTCCAAATGCGGCGGCTAGTTTTTGCGTCGCGTTTTTTTGGCTCCAATTTGGCTCGGCGCAAACTTGCGATTTTATGTCGTTTATTTTTTTCGCCGTCTTCTTGTAAAATCTGTTGAACTCCAAAATCGTCATCGGCTGGATGCCAAGGTTCTTTGTGTCTATGACTCCAAAAACTTGATGACGTTTTGAGTCCGTCGCTATCACAATATTTTCGCTGCCGTTCGTCATGTCCTTTCCTGTGAGCGCGACAAAATCGCCAAGGCAATATTCGGTGTGGCCAACCACTTGCGTTTGGTAAAACGCGTCGTCCAAAAGAGCTTCGGGCCGAATCCACAAAGGGCCTTGCGTTGCCTCGTTTCCGCTTCCGCTAAAATATCCGTGCCAGTCCAATAGCTCCTCAAATTCGTAGTTGAACGCCGCCTCGTCCTTTTGGAGCGAAAGCGAGCGCCAGGTCCTGTTCAAAAAGTCAATCGACCATTCGCTTGCGTTCATGTTAAAAAGCCTTAGGATTGTCGCGACCCAAGTTTTGGAAAAGCCGCCGTGCGAGAACGCCACGCCGTCCGCATCAAAAGCCAAGTCCAATATATCGCGCGCGGAAAGCAGGAGGCTCTTTATTTTGCTCGCCTTGCCGTTTTGATGGCCGGAACATCCCGCGCCGTGAACCGTCGCGCTTAGGTAGCTCCAGTCATGGTTTCCCAAAAGCGCTTTTCTTCGCTCCGGGTCTTGGCGGACAAAGGCGCATATTTTTTCAAAGTTTTCGCCTTGCTCTGGCCACTTGTTTTCCCACGCGTCAAAGTAGTCGCCCATAAAGACAATGCGGTCGTAGGAATCTTGCGGAAAAGTCTTTACAACCTCCCATTCGCACGAGCCGTGAACGTCTGGAACAACTAAAACCTTCATTCAACCGTTCCGTCTTAAATCTCGATCTTGTTCGTGACGATGAGGTCTTCGACTCGGACGTTAAAGATTGAGGCGAGCGCGAGGCAGTTGTCGATTGACGGCATGTACTTTCCCTTTTCCCATTTGTAAATCGCTTCGGGCGAGGTCAAGCCTAGCATGGACTGCACTTCGCTGACGGAAAGCTTTGACTTAAGCCTAAGCTCTTTTATTCTCGCTCCGGTGGCGGTCATGTCAATCACAGGCTTTTTGGTTTTGCCGGGGGAATATTTGGGAGTCGGCTCGCAAACCGCAAGCGGCTTAAAGTCGTTCGTCACTTGCTTTCCGTTAAGCCACCATTCCTCGTAGTTGTCGATTTGGTCTATGATGGCCGGGCCTGTCTCGCAGTGGAGGACGCCGTTCCGCCAATGCTCGATGTGGCTTCCGGTTTCGCTTTCGACGGCGGGAATGAGGTTCCCTTCCTCGTCCAGAGAGTCGTCAAGAAAGCCGTTCTTTATTCTGATTGCAACGCCTTCAACTATGTATTCGCCATGCGCGACCGTTTTGTCTTCCAATAAAATTCTTTGGTTCTGGCAAGATTTGTAGCTTTTCATTTTTTGTTCCTCCTATCTTTTTTGCAAGGCTTGATACATTTCCAAGGGAACGTCTTGCTTGCGCGTCTTGAACACGTTCTCAAAGTAGTCGTGGTAGCCGTATTCATGCCACTTTCCAAAGTCGTCAAAGTAGCCCGCGTCGCTTGGGCGGCCCGCGAACGACACGCCGTTGATTTGGCAAGCCTCGTACATACTTGTATATCCCTTTTGCCCGAAAAGCTTTCGAGCGAAGATGAACGACACCGTTGACGAAGGGTTTGCCACAACCGTCGCGTATCCTTGGAAGCCCACGGCCTTGTCCGGCAGTGCGAACGAGTCCTTTCCTCCGAACGAAAGCGCGGGGCCGTAATACATCATGTTGTTGAACTGGTATGCGTAAAGCGCTCCGTCGATTGTAAAATATTGGTAGTCCAAGATCACCACGTCGTGCTTTTTGTCAAACTTGTCCACGGCGCTAAAGCGCTTCATGTAAGACTTTTGCGCCATGATTTTGTCGGCCTTGGCCTTGACGCTCTCGTAGCTTTCTTGAATCGGAACGGAATAGTCCGACCTTATGATTCGGCCCAGCGACGCGCATGATGAAAGCGAAAGTGCTGCAAGAAAAATCGGCGCCAAAATAAAAGTTCTTTTCATAAGCGCTCCTAATAGTCCATTTCCAAATTTGCAAGGCAGCATTGGAAGTTGTCCAATTCCAGCGCCCAATTTTGCTGACGGCATTTTTCCATCGCCCACGCTCCGGCTTCCATCGCTGTCATTCTGCGCAAAACGGAAGGATAGGCTTCTACCGAGAGAGGATAAATCCTTGTGTTTTCCTTGATTTCTGGAAAGGTCGGCATGTCGTCGTCCGGGATGAAGGCCTCTTTTAGAAGCGCGACATTCGGGCGGTCAACATAAGTTTTTGTTTTGATGAAATTGACGTAAGGCGCTCTGGCCCGCAATTCCGCAACAGTCATAATTCAACTCCTTGTCTATGACGGTCAGCCTTTTTAGGCTTTGCGGCGGAATTGCCTTAGCTCCCCAGACAATCTGCTCTGCAATAATGTAGGTTAATTCGTTTT
>Ga0310695_10005379_pt1 | contig 22397 bp, 13 predicted proteins | sample RumenRJG_04DNA_FD_203882 | JGI IMG/M metagenome (GOLD analysis project Ga0310695, IMG submission 203882) | Bovine rumen microbial communities from Lethbridge, Alberta, Canada - RJG_04 (v2) (version 2) | ecosystem: Host-associated > Mammals > Digestive system > Stomach > Rumen | place: Canada...
CGCGCTTGAAGGCGACAATGAAGTTGTTGACGTTGTGGTAGCCCACTGTCTCGGCGATGGCCTGGATGGTCATGTTGCCGTAGTGTTCCTCATCCTGCAGCCGCCGGCAAGCCTCTCGCACACGATATTCATTGAGTAGGCTCTTGAAATTTTTCTGATATACCTGATTAACCACGGCAGAGACGTACTTCATATTGGTGCCCACATGCTGAGCCAGCACTTGCAGGCTAAACTCTGGGTCACTGATGATATCAATGTTATCAAGCACTTCTTCAATGCGCAGGGCCAACTGGTGTACACGAACCTCGTCCAATGATGGCTTCGTGCTACAGGTAGGTTCATCGGAGGCTGGCAATACCGGCTCGTCCACAACAGGAGCAACGATTGTTTCTGCTTTCTCGACATAGGCTTCGGTGCGCATCTGACGCAGTTCGTCGTTCTGCCTGAGTACTTCTTTGTTCTTGTTGACGAGTATCTGGTAGGTGGCATTCAGCTTGCGGTTATAGTGAACAATCACTGCACAGATAGCAGCCAGGCTCAGAATAATCAGTCCTAGCATGATGATCCAATTGCGCAATTGCTCCATTTGTCGATCGGTTGTCTCTTCCTCGTATTTGAATAATTTGTCCTTGGCCTGATTGAAGTTGCGTTGATTGAAAACCGTGTCGGTCAGTGCCACAGACCTACCCTGAAAAACAAGCGCACTGTCTTGCATGCCCATCTGCGAGTAGGTTTCTGCAATGACATGATAGGCCTCATTGAGTAGATAGAGATATTCTTGCTGCTGCGCAACATTTTGAGTTTGTTTTGCCAACTCTAGTGCTGATTGATAGTGCTTCAATTTAAACTCAGCACGAGCCATCTCTAGATTGACACTGGCTAGAAAACTCTCATTGAGTTGCTTTTTCGCAATGAATTGCTTGAGTTGCTGCATACACTTGACATCCTGCGCATAGTCACCAGCCACTCGTGCCACTACACCTTGATTATAGAGCAGCCGATACTGGTGCTGGATTGTGTCTTGCAGGGGATTCTCTGACTGTTTCTGCAGATATTGTTGTGCTTTGTCCACATTGCCCATGTAGGCATAAGACGCTACCAGATTGACTAAAGTCTCACACTTGAGTTTCTCATTCTTGTTCTCAATCGCCGACTGATAGGCCTTGAGAAAGTAATGGATGGAACGTTCATAGTCATTGAACAGAGCATAGGTTGTGCCGATGTAACTTGTACTAGTGTCATAGACCTTGATGTTGTGATATCGCTCGGCCAATTGGATGGCATAAGTATAGTACTGTAACGCATCGACATAGCGGTTGGTGAAAAAGCAAGCATCTCCTGCATTCTGCAGAGATTGGCATAATGCAGGGTCGGTCTGACCGATTTCGTATAGTTCGGCTAGACGGGAATAATGTGGGATGGCTTGCTCCAACTGATTGACGTGATACAAACTGTCGGCTAGGCGCATGATTGAGCGCAAGTCATCGGCGGTGGCACCAAATGTTGCCACCGCCATGACAATAATCGCTAGATGTCGTGCAAGCCTGTTCACTTGTCTTTGCAGCAGTCCTTCTTAGCGGCATCCTTGCTGCACTCATGCTTTGCAGCACCGCAGTCCTTCTTGCCGTCGCACTGCTGCTTGGCAGCAGCGCAATCTTTCTTGTCGGCACACTCGTGCTTGGCAGCGCCACAGTCTTTCTTGTCGGCACACTCGTGCTTGGCAGCGGCGCAATCCTTCTTGTCGGCGCACTCGTGCTTTGCAGCACCGCAGTCCTTCTTGTCGGTGCACTCGTGCTTGGCAGCGGCGCAGTCCTTCTTGTCGGCGCACTCGTGCTTTGCAGCACCGCAATCCTTCTTGTCGGCGCACTCGTGCTTGGCAGCACCGCAATCTTTCTTGTCGGCGCACTCGTGCTTTGCAGCACCGCAGTCCTTCTTGTCAGCGCACTCGTGCTTGCCTTCAGCCTTGCAGGCCTTTCCGTCGCAGTCCTTCTTGGCTGCCTGGGCGTTAATGCTGAGTGAACGGAAGCCATTGATGATGTTCACATCATTGTTCTTCTCGGCATCATAGGTCACTGTGATGGTCTTTTGTGCCAGATCTACAGCCACATCCTTGATGCCTTTGCCCAATGCCGGCACGTTGTTCATCACCTTGGTTGAGCAGTTCTCGCAATGAATGTCGGCAACAAAGGTAGTCGTCTTGACATTCTCAGTTTTCTTGTCACGGGCCGTTGTCAGACCCAAGCCCAGTGTCAATACCAGGGCAAACATCATTAGTTTTTTCATCATGTAATATATTTAGAATTAATAATTTAAAGTTCTGAATTAAGACCGCACTACTGGTAGTGGTGAAAGATATTATTAGTTATGAGTTCTTAATTAATAGAGGTTCCACCGCATGCCCACGTAGAACTTGCGTCCCATGAGCGGTCCCCAGATGTTCATCGAGTTGAACTCGGCCGAGAACGGTGCGTCGGCACTGATGATGGGCACCTTCTGCCGATAGTCGGTGATATTCTCACAACCCACATACACCTCGGCATGGCCTATCTTGTGGGTCACTTGCGCGAAGAGCTGGCCGTAAGTGGGTGAATGATAAGTGTTCACAGTGTTGTGACCGCCGCCTGGCACACGCGCCGGACCATTCAGTTGGCCTGTGATGTCGAACACCCAGATGCGAAACCGTGTGGCGTACGACACGTTCAGCACCCCCTTGAACCGACTGGTCAAGGGCCGTTCGACGGTCTGCGTGTCGTGTGACAGACGGTAGTAGGTGCCATGTGTTGGGTCATGGGGTAGGGAGTAAGACTCGACCATGGGCAGTTCAATGCGTGTGTAGTTGTAGCGGAAAGTGGCTAGCACATCCAGCCGCTCAATGGGAGACCAGTTGAAGTCCAGTTGCCAGACGTGAGTGTCGTTGCGGCCATTGGAGTTGTAGAGCAAGAACGACTGGCCCCAAGGCTCTTGCGAGGCGATGAGTGAGTGATAGAAGTGGGTGTGGAAGTAGTCGAGGCTGAGCGAGGCGTTGCGGTCGCGACCCAGCGCGAAGGTTTGTGTCAGACTGCCACCCACGGTCAACGCTCGCTCCATGCGTCGGTAGTCGCGCTTGTCGGCCAGTTGCTGCAGCCAGTCGGCATCGACATAACCGATGTCAAATTGTTCGGGCAGGACAAACCGACCTGTCATGATCGTGTAGCCCGTGGCCATCATGCCCAGGTTCTCGATGAGTGCGCGTGGTGTGCGGCTTCCCAAACCAGCCGATGCCCGCAGGGTGGTGCGTGGCGTGATGTCCCACTTGACGTGCAGCCGTGGTGTCACCAGCCACTGGCGTGCCCAGTCGTTGTAGTCGACCCGTGCGCCGGCAACCAATGTCAATCGGTCGCGCAGGATGTAGTTCCACTCGGCGTATGCACCTAGTTCGCGCTCGTCCATATCCTCATCGATGACTGCATTGTGCCAACTGTATCCGCCACCTTGCATCGTGTGCAGACAGAAGTTGCGCATCGCACCGCGCACATAGTCAAGCCGTCCTTGCAGCCCCACAGCCAGCATGGATTGCGGCGCAAAGTAGTGGTCGAAACGCAGGTTGGCTGTCACGGCATTCTCATGGGCATTATACTCGTTGTAGCCAAAGTAGGAGCGGGTGTCAAAGTGGCTCCAATCGGCCAGCAGGGCCACATTGTCCTGCCACTCACCGCCCTCGCCGTCAGTTACTGTGTGGCGCAGTGGCATGGCAGCCTTGACATAGGCACTCGCGTCGTGGTTGGTGGCCCGTGAGCCATAGGTGGTCAATGGGGTGCCTATCTCGCGCTGCATGGGTGTCGAGTGATCGAAGATGTTGAAGAACTCGCGCCGTTCACGGCTGCCTTGCCGTTCGTTATAGTGCACCTGCCCACCCAAGCGATCCTCGACGGTGTATCGTGCTCCCCAGCGCAATTGCATGCCGCTCGGAGCCAGCCACACCCAGCGATTGGCCACATCGGCCTGTCGTGTGCGGGGCATGTCGCGGAATCCGTCATGGTTGCGATCCATGGCACGCATTTCGCGCCAGTCAGTGTCGAGCGAGCCGTGTGCCATGATGATGGTTGCCAGGCTCTTGTCTTCCTTGAAGTGTATGGCCGAAGTCAGGTTGACCTCGGGTCGCAACATGTCGTCGAGATAGAAGTTGACATGCAGCCGCTCGTCATCGGTGGGCTTGCGATATTCCAGATTGATTTGTCCAGTGATGGCATCGTGGCCTGTAGTGACGCTGGTCACCCCCTTGGATACCTGAATGGACTGCAGCCAGTCGCCAGGTGTGTAGTTCAGGGCGTAGGGCGATACTAGACCTCGCATCGTGGGGCGGCTCTCGTCGAGAAATTGGGTGTAGACCCCAGCGAGGCCCAACATCCTGATTTGTCGTGCCCCGCTCACCGCGTCGCTGTAGCCCACACTCACCGATGCCGAGTTCTCGAACGACTCGGCCAGCGTGCAGCAGGCCATCTTCTTCAGCCCTGTGACAGTAATCATTTCGCGCTTCTCTACAGCGTTGTGGCTCAGGTAGTTGCCACGCACGTTGCCCTCGACTACCACCTCCTGCAAGGTCGTGGTCGTGTCGGGGGTGATATCGTTCGGGTGTGACTGCGCCAGGGGCACTCCTCCAGTCAGCGTCAATGCCAGTATGAAACTCTTGATTTTCATATAAGTCAATACGAAATGCCAAAAGTAGCAATAAAATTCCATTCCACTACGTTTCTTGTCACATTTTTATCGTTTTTTTACGAATGTACGGCATCCTTTGCCCGAAAGTTACTATCTTTGCATTTTAAACTCAACGATATGAAAAAGGTTATGGCTGGGGCATTGGCCTCGATGATGGTTTTGGCCATGAGTGGGCAACAAGCCTTGTGGGGTGGCGGCAAGAGTTCGCCCCAAGTGAATGATGACAACACGGTGACCTTCAGCATCAAGGCTCCGATGGCACAGCGCGTAGAGGTGCAGTTGGACTATGGTGTGTTGTGGCCGCTGGAGCGCGACACGGCAGGTGTGTGGACTTACACTACCGGGACACTGGCTCCCGACCTGTATTTGTATAACTTTGTGGTCGACGGCGTCAAGACGCTCGACCCTAGCAACGTCTACACCATGCGCGACGTCGCCACGGTCAAGAATATGTTTTTTGTCGGTGGACAAGAGCTGCTCTATCAGGCGCAAGATGTGCCGCATGGCCAGGTCAGTGCCGTGTGGTACGACTCGCCTCGCGTGGGCAAGTCGCGTCGCATGATGGTCTACACGCCTGCCGGCTACGACCAGGGCAACCAGCGCTATCCGGTGCTATACTTGCTGCATGGCTCGGGCGGCGACGAGACGGCTTGGTTGCACCAGGGCCAGGCGGCACAAGTGCTCGACAACCTCATCGCCAGTGGGCAGGCAGTGCCCATGATTGTAGTCATGCCCAATGGCAATGTCGACGAGCAGGCTGCCCCCGGCAGCGACCAGCGTGGCCTGGTGACCCCGACGTTCCAGCACAAGCAGTGGATGGAGGGGTCGTTTGAGTCGACGTTTGCCGACATCATGGAGTATGTCGAGCGGCACTACCGCACTATCAACAAGCAGTCAGGTCGTGCCATTGCAGGCCTGTCGATGGGTGGATTCCACTCGCTCTACATCAGTGCCAATCAGCCCAAGGACTTCGGCTATGTTGGCCTGTTCTCGGCTGCCATCCGCCCTATGCGAGGTGTGCAGTCGCCCATCTACGACAACCTCGAGCAGAAGTTGGCCGAGCAATTCCGTCAGGGCAACAAACTCTACTGGGTGGCCATCGGCAAGGACGACTTCCTCTACCAAGCCAACAAAGAGTTCCTTGCATTGCTTGCCCGTCTGGCACCTCGCTACACCTACGTTGAGAGTTCGGGTGGACATGAGTGGCGCAACTGGCGCATCTATCTGACCCAGTTCGTGCCGTTGCTCTTCAAGTAAGGTTATTACACGACTAGCCGGTGGGGTGGTGCAGGGCTACACTTGAGTTGTAGTTTTGCACCATCGTTGTATAATCACCATACCTATAAAACCATGAAACACTTTACCATGAGCGAACTGACTCGCTCGGCCACTGCACTGCAATTGGGCATCGACAACACGCCACCGCAGGCTGTTGTCGCCGCACTGACCCAATTGGTTGGCAATGTCCTTGACCCTTTGCGCGAGGCTTGGGGGCACCCCATCTATGTCACGAGTGGCTATCGTTGTCCGGCGTTGAACCGTGCCGTTGGCGGTGTGGCGCGGAGCCAGCATTTGCGGGGCGAGGCGGCCGATGTGACCACAGGCTCTCGCGATGGCAACCGCCGTCTGTGGCAGTTGTTGCACGACTTGCACTTGCCTGTCGACCAGGTCATCAATGAACACAACTACCAGTGGCTACACATTTCCTATGGCCCTCTGCACCGCCGCCACTACTTCAGCCTCAACCCTAACCCCTAACCCCTAACAACCATGGAAAACAACCTACAGATTCTGCTGGATGCCTATCATGCTTGGATGCGATGCGCCAGCCTGCGTGAAAGCCGCGCCCGCAACAAGCGATTCACCTACGGTGACCAATGGAGCGACATGTTCACCGATCGTGATGGCGACACCTTGACTGATCGTGAGCGCGTTGTGCGCAATGGTACTCAGCCACTCACCAACAACTTGCTGCGACAACTCGTGCGTACGGTCGTAGGGCGCTACCGTTCACAAGTGATTGATGCTGTCGTGCCTGCCGACAAACAAGTGGCACAGGCGGTCGAGAAACTGCAACTTGACGAACTCGATAGCCGTGCGCTTGAGGAGTTCCTCATCTCGGGGTGCGCAGTTCAGCGGATTGAGACCCGTGCGATTTTGGGCAAGAACCGACTGTGTGTCGACAATGTTAATCTCAATCAGTTCTTTATCGATTCGGTTCATGACCCGCGCGGCAAGGATTGCCACTTGCTGGGGCAGTTGCACGACCTGACCATGGCCGAGCTGCTGCAACGTGTGGCAGGCGGGTCACGACGGCGGGCGCAGTGGGTGCGACGGCTCTATAGTGAGCAAGTGGGGCAGCGCATCGCCGCGCTCACGACCAGTATCGGAGCCGATGCTGTGCAGGGAAGTGGATTCTGGAATGCAGCGGGGGCCCATTGCCGCGCCATTGAGGTGTGGAAACTCGAGAGCCGTGAGGTGCTGGTGTGCCACAACCGCCGCACGGCGCGCCTCACGGTCGTGCCTTTGTCACAGTCTCGCGATGTCAAGCGTGTGCGGCAAGACCCTGACATGGTCACCCGCTGGGATGTGCAGACGCAATGGGTATGCCGCTGGTTCTCGCCCATGGGCGATCTGTTGGCAACCTGCCTAGCACCAGCGCAGCATGGGATGCACCCCTTTGTCACCAAGTTCTATCCGCTCATCGATGGTGAGGTTCACTCATTTGTCGAGGGTGCGATTGATCAACAGAAACAAGTGAACCGCCTCATCACCATGGCAAACCATGTGATGGAGGCCAGTGCCAAGGGAGTGTTGCTTTTTCCCGAGACCGCCTTGCCCGACGGCTTTACTTGGGGCGATGTGCGCCGAGCCTGGACCAATGCGGGTGGCATCTTGCCCTATGACCCGCGCGAGAGCGATGCCCGTCCCGAGCAGATTGTCACCAACGGCGGCAACCTGGGGGCATATGACATGATTCAGTTGCAGATGCGTCTGCTCGAGCAAGTGAGCGGTGTCAGCGGTGCCATGCAGGGACACACGGGATTGGGCGGAAACTCGGCCTCGCTCTACGAGGCACAGTCGCAGAATGCTGTCATCGCCCTGACCGATCTCTTTGATACTTTCACAGCCTTTCGCAACAAGCGCAACAGCCTGATTGGCAGCGCAGGAAATAATACAAATTAAGAATTAAGAATTAAGATTGCTATGCTGGTGGTAAAGACGCGGCAGTCGCGTGTACAGCAACCCTTCTTAATTCAAAATTAATTCTCAATTAATTCTTGATTCCCAGATAGATGGTGCACGTGCCCAAGGTCAGCGTGCGAGCCTTGCATTGAGTGAACCCCGCTTGCCTCATGATGTCGAGCATCGTCTGACCTTGTGGCACTGCGGCAATGCTCTGTGGCAAGTAGCGGTAGGCGCTCTTGTCGCCGCTTTTGAGCGATCCCACCCAGGGGATGATGTGCAGGGTGTAAAGGTCGTAGAACCAGCGAATCAGGCGATTCTGGGGCGTGGACAACTCCAGCACACACAACATGCCACCTGGCTGCAGCACACGGAACATCTCGGCATAGCCACGATCCAGATGCTCGAAGTTGCGCACCCCGAAGGCCACAGTCACAGCATCAAATGTCCTGTCTTTATAGGGCAATGCCAAACAATCGCCTTGTTCAAAGGCGATGTAGTCTGTCAGTCCCTTCTTGGCTACCTTTTCGCTCGCCACATCAAGCATGCCTTGACTCAAGTCGATGCCGGTGACCCGGCTATCGGCAATGCTCTTGTGCAACTGAATGGCAAAGTCGCCTGTACCTGTGGCCACATCCAGCAGACGTGGCGCAAGGGTGTCGTGCAAGTGCTTCTTGACCCAACTCACAGCCACACGCCGCCACCATCGGTCGATGCCCATGGTCATGGCACGGTTCATGAAGTCGTAGGCGGGTGCAATCGAGTCAAACATGTCGCGCACTTGCTCGGTTTTGCTGCCTTGCTCCTGATAGGGCTTGATCTGTTCTACGTCTTGGGCCATAGTCTTTCAATTAAGAATTAATCATTTAGAATCAAGATCGCTGCACCGGTAGTTGAGAATTAGCAACCGAGTCTATCTAAATTCACAATTATTAATTCTTAATTCTAAATTCTTAATTATCTTTGAGCCAGTTGGTAACGTTGCGTTCGATGCGTGCAGCGAGGTCGGTGTCGGTCGCGGGCTCAAACTTGGTGCCAGTGATTTCCTCATAGAGTTCGATGTAACGGTCGGCGACGCTCTGGCAGTACTCGTCGGTCATCTCAGGTACTTGCTGACCGGGCTTGCCCATAAAGTCGTGCTCGATGAGCCACTGGCGCACAAACTCCTTGCTGAGTTGTCGCTGCGGTTCACCCTTGGCGAAGCGTTCCTCATATCCCTCGGCATAGAAGTAGCGGCTTGAGTCGGGAGTGTGAATCTCGTCCATGAGGATGACTTGACCGTCGCGTTTGCCAAACTCATACTTGGTGTCGACCAGAATCAGCCCCTTGCTGGCAGCAATCTCGGTGCCGCGGGCAAACAGGGCACGTGTGTACTGTTCCATCACGGCGTAGTCCTCGGCGCTGACGATGCCCTGAGCAATGATCTCTTCGCGCGAGATGTTCTCATCATGACCTTGCTCGGCCTTGGTGGTCGGGGTGATGATGGGCTCGGGGAAGCGCTCATTCTCACGCATGCCGTCGGGCAGGGGCACTCCGCACAGCAGGCGGCAACCGTTCTTGTACTCGCGCCAAGCACTGCCCGTGAGGTAACCGCGGATGATCATCTCAACGGCGAAACCCTCGCAACGCTTGCCCACGGTCACCATGGGGTCGGGAGTGGCCAACTTCCAGTTGGGAACGATGTCGGCAGTGGCATCCAGAAAGCCGGCTGCTATCTGATTGAGAACTTGTCCCTTGCTGGGAATGCCTTTGGGCAGGATGACATCAAAGGCACTGATGCGGTCGGTGGCGACCATCACCAGCAGGTCATCGTTGATGTTATACACATCGCGCACCTTGCCATGGTACACGCTTTTCTGTCCCGGGAAATTGAAATCAGTCTTTGTGAGTGTCATATCTATGTTTGCCTAGAATTTGGCTGCAAAATTAGTGCAAGTTGAGCGAAAAACCAAAACTTGTTTTGAGTTTTTCCAAAACGCAGCCTAATTTCGAGGGCAACGCTCACAACATAGTGCAAACAAGCGGAAAACAAAGCGCGAAACAAAGTTTTTCACTATTATTTCCAAGGTGCAGTTCAATTGGTCTAAAAATTGCCTCAATCATCCGACCGGTTGATGATTGAGGCAAAAAAATCAACGATTATTTGTATAGTTGCTGACAAAGCACTACTTTTGCATAGATAATAACATGAAAAGATAAAAAGATGAGCGTGCGTAATCTCATGCTGTGGTCGATGGCTCTTGTGGGCATTAGCGCCATGGCAGTCAGCAAGAAGGACATGAAACAATTCAGACAACAGGTCAGTCAGGTATTTGAGCAGGTCTACAATGACCCTGCCCAACCCGGTGCGGCAGTACTCATTCAGCAGGGGGGTAAGACCATCTTTGAGCATTGCTATGGCAAGGCCGACCTTGAGACTGGTGCCGATGTGACCCCGACCACCAACTTCTGTATCGCTTCGGTGAGCAAGCAGTTCAGTGCCGTGGCATTGCTGCAACTGGTCGAGCAAGGCAAATTGAGCTTGCAGACAACCATGTCGCAGATGTTTCCTGAATGGACGCAGCCATTCTACAAGCGCGTCACTCTGCATCATCTGCTCAGTCACACATCGGGTATCCCCGACATCCGCAATCGCAATGACCGTCACTTTGTGCTCACGGCCACCGATGTCGAGTCGACTAGTTTCATGGCTCACTTGCAAGCACTTGAGTTTGAGCCAGGCACACAATACAAGTATCAGAATCCCACCTTCCAGTTGGCCTATCAGATTGTCCCGCGCTACTCGGGCGAGGACTTTGAGGACTATATGCACCGCCACATCTTCAGCAAGGCTGGTATGAAGCACACGCAGTACTTCGCTGATGGACGTGAGATGCCCAATAGTGCGCACGGCTACCGCTGGGACGATGGCCAAGGCCGATATGTCGAGTATGACTACGGCGAGGAGACTTTCTTCGCCACTAAGGCCGATGGCGGCATCTACACCTCGGTGCGTGAGTTTGCCCGGTGGGAACGCGCCCTGCATGACGGCAAGGTGTGGAGCCCCGTGTCACGCGCTATGGCCTACACGCCCCATGTCATGCTGCAACCCGATGCCAACTACGGCTACCAGCCCAACGTGGGCTACGGCTACGGTTTCTTTGTGCAACAGACACCCGGTCGTCCCAGGATTGTCTACCACACGGGCGACAACGGCGGCTTCACCATCTATGCCGGCAAGGTGCCCGAGCGCGACATCACTTTCATGTTCTTCTCGACCCGCGATGACATCGACCGCATGGCCATCGTCAACCGCGTCTGGGACATCATTTTCTCGTTCATTTAAGTTGCCGGTTCTCTGTATTCAGCGTTCAGAAAGTACTGAAAACTGAAAACCGAAAACTGAAAACCGAAAAGATTCACTACTATAAAGTTAACCACCCTATGAAGACTTCCTTTTTCCGCATTCTGATTTTGATTTGCATCGTGGCGTGGTCATTGGGGTCACAGGCGCAGCGGTCTATTGACTTGATCAGCGGCACCGACCGCGCACAATTGGACGAGGCCGTATCACTCATGGACAACGGCAAAGCCAAAGATGCTGTTAAGATTCTTGACAAACTGTGCAAGAAATATTCTAACAACTACACCCTCGAATATGAGCGACTTTATGCTCGTTATAGGGCTGGCGACTACAAGCGCATTGTCAAGGATGGTCCTAAACTCTTTGAGCATCCCGAGGTTGAGCCCATGTGCTATCAACTTGTGGGCAATGCGCAAGACGTGCTTGGCAATCCTGAAGCGGCACTCAGTATTTATGACGAGGGCCTCAAGCGATTCCCCAACTCGGGTTATCTCTATCTCGAGAAGGGTAATATACACACGATGCACAAGCGATACAACGAGGCGGTGCAATGCTACCTTCGTGGTGTGGAGGTACAGCCTGATTTTGCTAGCAACTACTATCGTTTGGCAAGACTCTATGCAAATTCTACCGAGCCACTATGGGCTATTGTATATGCCGAGGTTGTGTGTAATCTACAGCCCAACTCGGAACGCTGTTCCGAGTTGGGTAAACTCATCTATGACCTTTATACAGAGAATGTTAAGATTGAAGAGGAAGGCAAAGTCCATGTGTCTTTGACCAAATATAATACCGTCTACATGTCCAGTGATTCTTCCGACATTCAAGTGCCATTTCCCTTGCTGTATGAGATGGGTACGCTGAAATCGCATGCTGCTATCGAGTTATTGCAGACCAAGAAACTCACCGTGGCCATGATTGCCGACCTGCGTAAGTCGGCTTTGGAACACATTGACACGGTCGCACCAGGTTATTACAATCTGTCGCTGCTTGACTATCATCGGAAACTCATCAAGAGCGGTCACTGGATGGCCTATAATATGTGGCTGATGTCGCCTGGTGCCAACGACGAGACAATCCAATGGTTTGATACCAAAGAGGGGGAGGAGCAGTTTGAGAAATTTGCCAGTTGGTTTGCCGATAACAGGTTTGTCCCAACCAAAGATGAGCCTACTGTGATGACCATGATATACAAGAAACACGCTCTTAACATCCCAAGCATCGAGGAAATTTCAACTGCTGAGGGATGTCGTGAGCACCGCAACGATGCCCTGCGGCTAGCCAAGTGGTATCTGGAGCAACCGATTAATCCAAATGATGTCACCCAGAAAGAAGCAAAGAGATTCTTGATGATGTGGATGACTAATACAGATGAGTTCACATTTACCATTAGTGCAAATGCGGCAATGACCCATGTAGAACTAATGGCTGCCTACATGGCAGCAATGACCGAGCACGCCATTGAGTTCAATGTGTCCAAAACTGATGAGGCAATGTACTGTGAGGTGATGCTTCAAGTCATCGACTACTATAAGCGCAATAAAGATGCACTTGGCACCATTGAATCGATGGAAAAACTCTTAAAAATGGATGGTCCTACCCTGCGTAGCACTCTAGCCAACGAGTACAAAGAATCACAAAATCCTTGATGCAAGATGCTGGCTGAGCACAAGTGGCAATTGCAACTCATCATTTGGGCGCTGACCATGGCGCTGCTGTGCTGGTTGGTGGTCAGGCAATGTGGCCGTTCGCCAGGCGAGCCGTGCAGCCCTGCCATGACCGACAGCCTGCAGCAGTTGGTGCTAGATTCGTGTCAGCGCGTCGACTACCGGGGTTTCACGGTCTACTTTGATGCCCAAGCCAGGGTGCCGCGATGTGTCATCTATGAGCTCACCGCTGCCGAGACGCTGGGCAATGAACCGCGTGGCAAGGGCTTTGCCGATGACCCTTCGGTCAGCGGATGCCCCAACCCAAAAGACTATGCCGGATGTGGCATGGATCGCGGCCACATGGCTCCTGCCGGTGACATGAAGTGGAGTGCACAGGCCATGAGCGAGTCGTTCTTGATGACCAACGTCTGCCCCCAGGACAAGTCGCTCAACGAGGGTGGGTGGAATCGGCTGGAAGAGAAGGCTCGTGAGTGGGCGCGGCGCGACAGTGCCCTCATCATTGCTGCTGGTCCCATCATTGAACACGACTTGCCGCGTACTCAGGGTGGGGTAGTGGTGCCGCGGCGTTTTTACAAGGTGATTCTGGCTCACCACGCTCGACCACCACGCGCCATTGCCTTCATTTATCCCAATGCATCTAGCAATGGCACGCTGCGCCAATATGCCGTCAGTGTCGACTCGGTCGAACATCTCACGGGCATCGACTTCTTTGCAGCCCTGCCCGACGAGATTGAGCAACGGATGGAGTGTACCTGCAACTTGGCATCATTCTTGCAGATGAAGTGGTGACTCAATGGTACATACGTGCCGTCCATGTACTCTGAGGCTCTGCCTCAGAAAAAATGTTACTCTATGAAACGACTGATAACTATCATGTTGCTGGCGGTTTTGGGCCTCAGCCCCGCCCTGCAGTTGACCACGAGCCTGACTGGTGGCACCGAGTGGTGTGCCACAGCCAGTGCCAAGAGCAAGAAAAAGAAAACCCGGAAGCCCAAAAACAAGAGGCAAAAGTCAAAAGTCAAGAAACAAAAAACATTGCTCGCCACGGTGCCGCACATCTCATCGCTCGTGGGCTCCACCGCCAGGGCCGACAAGTCGCTGCTCACCGTCACTGTGCCACAAGGCAATAAGCGCATCGACTACAAGGCTATCACTGTCTACTTCAATCGTTCGCTGCGCATACCGTCGTGTGTGGCTTATGAATTGACTAACACGATGGTAGCCATGGCCGATGCTCCCGATGCCGAGAAGCGCCGCAACTACAAGTTCAATGGCGACCCCAACGTGCCGGGCAGCCCCGACTGGGGTGACTACCGCAAGAGTGGCTACACGCGTGGTCACATGGCACCTGCCATGGACATGCGATGGGATCGCCAGGCCATGGCCGAGTGTTTCTTGATGACCAACATGTGTCCGCAGATTGAACAACTCAACAATGGCCCGTGGAGGACACTTGAGGAGAGCGTGCATCGTTGGGCCAAGCGTGATGGCTCCATCTGGATATACACAGGCCCTATCATGGCAGGCAACACGCGCCACATCGGTCCCAGGGCCGACATTGCCGTGCCAGCCGCATTCTACAAGGTGCTCTATGCTCCGCGCAAGCAGCGTGCCATCGCTTTCGTCTACGACAACGCCGCCGGTGAGGGTGGCATGGCGCGCCACGCTACCACCATTGCTGAAGTCGAGCGACGCACTGGCATCACTTTCTTCCCCAGCATGTCTTCAGCCACCGCCCGCGCCCTCAAGCGTCAGTGCGACCTGTCCCAGTGGCGCTGATTGGCGGATTGGGGACGGTTCTTTTTCGCCAAAAATACAAAATCAAGACCGCCTGGCTCAAAATCAGCCAGGCGGTCAATTGTTAACGATGCAGTGTCAACTGTCAGTTAGAACACGACCTTGGTCGAGGTGGTGGTACCGTCGGTGCGGGTCATGACCTTGACGTTCACGCCCTTGAAGGGCTTGTCGCTGGTCTGGCCATTGAGATTGACATACTTCACACTGGCCACAGCAGTCTCGTTGATGCCAGTGATGCCCGTCAGCACGTCCTCGAAGGCGAACGTGGCCTTGGGTAAGAATCCTGTGGTACCCTCGTTACCATCAACGAAGTAATAACCGGGGTAGTACTCCTCGGTACCGTCACCAAAGAAGTAGGTTTGTCCCCAAGTGCCGGGCGTGATGATCTTGACCTCAACAAGCAGGTTGCCACCCTTGTACTCAAAGGGCTGATCCAGGCTGAAAGTCATCATGTAGTCGCCCATGGTGGGAGTGACTGTTGCCACGGGAGTCACGCCCTCAACAGCAGCGACATCCGTGAAGCCCTCTTGTTCCACCTCGAGCAGCGACAGTTGCAGTGTTGCGTTCTCAAAGTTGATGTAGTCGGTGGCATCAGTGCTTTCCTGACCTTGAGAGATGTAGTAGTCGGCCAGGGTGTAGAAAGTCAAGTCGGTGATTTGCTTGCCCGACATCTCGGCGAGCAGGGCTGCCGGATAGATGGTCTGGGTCATCGTGCCCTCGGTGTCGGCATACAATCCGCAGATGGGCTGAGCATTCGAGTAATTCAGTCCCTCGCAAACGGTGAGGGTGTTTTGTGCATGGGCACCCAGTGCCATGGCAGCTACAGCAAGAAGAGTAAACAATTTTTTCATAAGCGTCAAAAATTAGATGTTAGTAGATAAAATGAATTATTATTAAAGAATGGGTTGTAATTCAGTGCAAATTTACGGAAATATGTGTATACAGGAGTGCCTTGTTGGAAAAAAATGAGCAAAGTGTTTAAATAATTAACATTAGTTAACTCTTGTATAATAAGTGAGATTCTTTTTTTTGTCCTAAAAGTTAAAATATAGTGGTGGATGGCTTGTGAATGGAAATAATGTTGTATCTTTGTGGTCTCAAACGTAATGTGGTGGCCGTGACGGGCATCCGTACCGCACGGCTGAAAAGGGAATCAGGTGAGAATCCTGAACAGAACCCGCTGCTGTAAGTTCCAACGGTCGGTTGGCAAAGCAAGCCACTGTGGCATCTGTTGTCATGGGAAGGCGGCCAACCGAGGGGACAAGTCAGAAGACCTGCCATGTTATGCTTAAATTTCGCGCTCTCGTGGAATTAGAGCCGGAACACACATCGTATTCTTACACCTTATATTATTTAAGGCGACCCGACATTGGCACCAGGTTATGCCATGTTGAGTGGTGACGTGTTACTGGCTCAATGCACGACAGCATTGCTCGTAACTCGTAACTCGTAGCTCGTAACTTGTAGCTCGTAACTTGTAACTCGTAACTCGTAACTTGTAACTCGTAACTAAACTTAAAAATATGAGGTATCTAAAAACTTGTTTTCTCCTTGTGGTGATGTTCATGAGTATCACCATCGAGGCTTCGGCTAGCGTTCAGGGACCCACAGTGGTCAGTAGCGGCTCGACGGTCTATCTGCCGTCGTCTGACGGGGTATGCTCGCTCTATACAGTCGATGGAACGGTTACCTTCAAGGCTGTAGAGAGCGGAATGATTCCTAATTACAAGGACTTCGGTGTCGCCTTCCAACCGGCCAACGAAGGTGAGCAGATTGTGATTACGGTCAATGCCATTGACATTTCGGGCGGCACACGCCTGATTATGTACGATGGTGATGTTGATTACTCCAAGATTGGCACAAGTGGTGCCGGTGGAGCATCTCCCTTTACCTATTTTCCTGCCGGATGGGTAAAAGAAATCACTGCAAGTGACGTGAACTACACTTTCACATCAACTACCGATAACGGCATGGTTGCATTCGGTTGCACGACGCGTGGAACCACAGGAATGACTGGTTGGGACATCACCGTCACCAGTGTCAGTCCCAAGGACATGGAGTATGTGAGCACCAGTGCCGTCACGGGTCTGCCCAGCACCTGGCGCGGAGCCAAGAATCAGGAAATCTTTGGTGTGGACATTGTTACCGATGGTGGCGGCAACCCGCTCATTCTCAACGAGCTAGTCATTGATGCCAGCACTCTCGCCGGCTCAACCCAGGTCACCAATGTGCGTCTGGTGACTGGTTCTACAGTGCTTGCAACGGCTGCCACTGTGGGCGATGTGCTCACAGCCACTGATGTGACACTCAAGAGCGGTCACAACCGCATGATGGTCGTGGCCGACGTTCTGCCCGATGCTTCTGGCACCATCCCCTCGCTCACCATCCAGAGCGTGAAGGTTGCCGATGAGGCACGCACGGCCACCGGCGCCACCGGCGATGCCGTGACCATCGAGAATACGATCTTGATGGGTAGCGAGGCAACGACTTACACCATCGGTGACAACGTGGCCTTCTACGATGATGGCGGCAAGGATGCCACCATCACTCAGGGCTTTGAGGGTCAAGTGACCTTTGTGCCCGCGACACCTGGACAGGCCATCAAGGTCGACTTCACCAAACTGGAGTTGTTCAACACCTCATCGGTGGGCTACAACGATGTTTTCAAGTTCTACAATGGTCGTGAGGTCAATGAGGAGAATCTCATCACCACTTTGCTCGATGAGGCCGAGTTAGTCAAGTCGACCGCTGAGGATGGTTCGATGACCGTCTATCTGAAGAGTACTGCCGGTTATCCCAAGGCTGGCTGGGAGGCTACTGTGAGCCAGTTCTTGCCCGGCGACATGACATTCAATGCCGTCACTGGCGAGGCTGCCTCGACTGCCACTGTCGCCGCTGGCGACCATGACGTGCAGATGCTGGTGGTTGATGTGATGACCGACAACACCAGCAATGCGCTGCACCTGACAGGCATCAACCTGAATCTGGTCGATGCCAAGAATGTGGCCAAAGCACGTGCCTACTATCTGGGCAAGAAAAACACCTTCGTCACAACCGATCAGTTCGGTGAGGTCGATGTGACTGGTACTGCCATCGCACTGACGGGTGACAAGGAACTGGTCGAGGGACACAACTATGTGGCCATTGTTCTCGACCTCAACGAGGCTGCACAGAATGGCGAGCAGGTGATTCTGTCGCTGCAAGACGTGACCGTGGGCGGCACAGCGCAGACTCCTGCCGAGGCCGTCAGTGCAACCCGCACGGTAGACAACATCTGTCATGCCACCAAGGGCAGCCACAGCCACAACATCAGTGGAGAGTGGAAGTTTACCCACACCGAGGGCTACGGCGGCAAGTATGAGACTGCCGATGCCGACTATATCGTGACCTTCACCCCAACCATCGAGAACACTGTAGCCGAGATTGACTTCTCGCAGTTTGATGTCTATTACTCCAGCTCGAGCTACGGCACCAAGGCCGTGTTTGAAATCTACAGCGGCACCAGTGTCAATGGCGATAACTTGTTGTGGAGCTTGAGCGATGCCAGCGATGCTAACGTCGGTCCGGGCAAGAAGATTCGTTCGACCAGTGCCGACGGCTCGCTGACCATTCGCTTCAATCCCAAGACCACCAGCAGCTACAATGCCGGCACCGGCTGGATGGCTACGGTTCGTCCGTTCCTCAACCATGACATGGCCATCAACGAGGTCACCGTCAACCAGACCAGCAGCGCCATCCTCGCAGTCGGCTCGACCGATGCCGCTCTGATTGACTTCAATGTTGAGACCGAGGGCACATTGACCACCAAGACTCTGACCGGTGTTAAACTGAACCTGACCGGTGTCGAGGCTATCGACAAAGTGAAAGTTTTGTACAGTGGTGCAGAGTCGACGCTAGATAACGCTGTTGAGTTTGGCAGTGCTCAACCCACAGGCGATGCACTCGTCATCACAGGCGAGAAGGCTCTGGCCGAGGGTGTCAACCACTTCTGGGTGCTAGTCGATGTTAAGCAGGATGCCGATGCCGAGGTTGCCATCGATGCCTCGCTGGTCGAGTTGCAGTTTGCCGATGGTAGCCAAGCCGTTGCTAACGGCAACCCCGATGGCAATCGCGTGACCAAGGCTATGCTCATTATGCAGCCTGGAGTCAATGTGGTGACCATCACCAAGCCCATCCGTTTCTATGATGACGGTGGACCCGATGAGAACTTCAGTGCAGGCTTTGACGGTACCATCACGTTTGTGCCTGGTGTTGAAAACTGTGGCATCGAGATCAACGCCATACAGTTCGGCACTGGTTCATCATCCTACAACAAGTTCAACGTCTATAATGGCCGCGAGGTCAACGATGCTGCACTGGTCACCACCAACGGCTCGTCGTCGCCCTACTATGCCACCTATGGCCCCGACCATTTGATTTCGCGTGCCGAGGACGGCACCATGACCATCCACTTCACCACCAGCAACTCGAGTTACGCTTCTCAGACCTCGGGTTGGGAGATTGAAGTCTATCTGCACGAATACAAGGCGCTTACCCTCGACTCCATCAAGGCCGGTGCAGCCACCGACGAGCAGGTGGTGCGTGGTTCGCACGACGCAGTCATCAGTCGTGTTGCCCTGGTCGTAGCACATGACAACGACAAGGTCAGCATCAACGATATCAAGTTTAACGCCACCGGCATCGACAATATCGCAGCCGCCAAGTTGTACTATACAGGCAAAGCCGATGGCTTCGCCACCAATGATTTGTTTGCCACCGCCGATGTGGCCGATGAAATGATGTTCACGGCTCAGAACCCCATCGAGATGAACGAGAGTGGTACCTATTATTTGTGGCTTGCCTACGACCTGAAGGACGAGGCTGTGCCTGGCGAGAAAGTGGGCGCAAACTTCGTTTCGCTTTCGGGCGGTGTCGACACCACCGTGGTCGAGGCATCAATGGCTGAACGTGAAATCTGTGCAGGCTTCCATGGAACATACACCATCGGTGCCAGCGATGAAGCCGATTATCCGACATTTGCCGCTGCCATCCAGGCGATGAGCGTGGGTGTTGACGGCCCTGTGCGCTTTGAGGTCGAGGACGGCACCTATGCCGAAAACCTCACCATTGAGAACGTTGCCGGAACCAGCGCCGAGCACAACATTGTGTTCACGGCCAAGAACGGCAATCGTGACAACGTGGTCATCAAGGGTACTGGTGTTGTCGAGTCGGTTCCTGGATCGTCCTACTACAAGAAGGGTATGGTCTATGTGGTCAACACCGCACACCTCACCCTCGAGAACATGAGTTTCATTCCCTCGAACCAGAGTTATCCCAATGCTATCCAGGCCAGCGACCGTTGCCACTACTTCACGGTGCGTGGCTGCTATATCAAGGCCGAGCCCGCAACTTCGGGCATCAGTCTGATTCGCACCGAGTCGGGCAGCGAGAACAACCAGGGCAATGACTATGTCACCATCGAGGACAACACGATGGATGGCGGCAATATCGCCATGTATATCTACGGCCCAAGCAAGGTGGCCTATAACGACCAACGTGGTCTCGTCATCCGCAATAATGTGGTGAGCGAGGCTGGCAGCAAAGGTGTCTATGTTACCGACACTGAGGATGCTGTGATTGATGGTAATGTTATCACACAGACTGCAACCACCAAGAATGGCTACCAGGGCATGGATCTCTATCGCCTGACTGGTGCCTTTGTGGTGAGCAACAATGTGGTGGTCAACAGCCAGAGTGCCTACAGCACGGGTATCTACTTCCGCGAGAAAGGCGGAAGCACCGACCCGCAGAATCCCGCACTGGTCTATAACAATGCGATCGCTATTACCAATGCGCCCAACAACAATGCAGCAGGTCTGCAAATCAATAGCCAGTTGAGCAATGTCCATGTCTATTACAACACTGTGGCCGTGAACGGTAGCGCTGGATACTGCTACTACAATGGTGGCAATGATGCAAACTACAGCGGCGTGAAGTTGCAGAACAACCTGTTCCAAAACTTCACCACAGGCGGTCTGGGTGTGGCACTGTTCTTCAGCGAGGACAATGTCAAGAAGACCCAGATGCTGAACAATGTGTTCTATAATGCCTCGAGTGATGTCATGGTCAAGGATTATGCAGCCGACATCACCGCGCTCAACACACTGGTGGGTAGCGAGACCAACACTGTCGAGCAGGCTCAATTCCTGAGCAACGATGACCTGCACCTGCGCGCACAGGGCAACCTGTGCAGTGCACTGCCTGTCGACTTCATCACCGTCGATGCCGATGGCATGGAGCGCAATGCCGAGACTCCGACCGTTGGAGCATACGAGTATGTAGAACTCAGCGAGGAGACTCCTGAAATAGTCGAGGGCTATCCTCAGGTGGCCAATATCACCGAGGCGGGTGCCAGCGTTAAGACGATGTGGACTGTCAGTGGCAAACTCTACAGCCAGGTGGTCAAGGCCACTGAGCCCGAGCAGGGTAATGCCGCTCCACGCAAGGCTCCGAGTGCCGAGGACTTGAAAGCAGGCACACCGCAGTCGGTAATGGCTGGCAAGGAGGCTACGACCACATTCGATGGCCTTGACGAGAATACCAAGTATGAGGCATACTTCCTTAACGTGAGTGCGTTGGGCAACGAGAGCGAGGTCGTCAAGGCCGAGTTCACAACAGCCCGTCATATCGAGCCGTTGACCGCAACCTTGGAGGGTGTGACCATCGATGGCGGTGATGAGGCGACACTCACTCCCACCATTGCTGGTGGCGATGAGCCTTACACCTACGAGTGGACCGATCAGATGAATAACAATCTGGGCAATGGTGCCACACTCACTGTCCAGCCCGATTACACCTGGGGCTACAAGGTCAAGGTCACAAGTGCCGACGGACAGACTGCCACCGCCAAAGCCGGTGTCATCGTCCGTGGCGAGCTGGTAGTCGCAACGATGGACGACAACTATCTGGCCGAGAACTCGCACGATGAGGCATTTGACCTCGAGAACGATGTCTACTTCAGCGGCTCGTTCGCCTTCAACCAGGGTGCTATGCCCAGTTATAAATACTGGTATGGCTATGCATTAAGCAGTGAGACTTCGACCGAGTTTAATAACTATGGTCAGGACGACTGGCGCAATGTCGTCGGTGCAGCCCACAGCGGCTCGAACTATACTGTTGCTTATCCCGAGGGCTTGACCGTCGAGGTCACTAACGATGCTCAGGGCGACTCGGTCATGGGCATGTATGTGACCAACACCCCGGTCGCCTACAAGAGCATGGTCACTGGCGATGGATTCTCCGAGCCCTTCAAGGCTGGTTCTTACTTCACCTTGACTGTTACCGGCACCGCTGCCGATGGCTCAAGTAAGAGCGTGGACTTCAATCTGGGCGACTATCGTGCAGCCGAGGCCAACCGCTATGTGCTCGACACCTGGGAGTGGGTTGACCTGCGCCCGCTGGGCAAGGTGACCCGACTCATGTTCACCTTCAGTGGCAGCGAGTCTAATAACTATGGTCTAGTGACACCCAAGTACTTCGCTATGGACGACCTGGGCTGTATGCCCGATGTCACTGTGGCAACGGTCGATGTGCCTCTGGGTGAGTTTAGTGTCGACTTGTCAGGATATTTTGCTCATGCCGACAATGGTGCCCGTGAGCGTTATTACCTCGATGAAGAGGTTGACAACGATATCGTGGCAGTGACCAAGGATGGTGATGACAAT
>Ga0310695_10005380_pt1 | contig 22396 bp, 16 predicted proteins | sample RumenRJG_04DNA_FD_203882 | JGI IMG/M metagenome (GOLD analysis project Ga0310695, IMG submission 203882) | Bovine rumen microbial communities from Lethbridge, Alberta, Canada - RJG_04 (v2) (version 2) | ecosystem: Host-associated > Mammals > Digestive system > Stomach > Rumen | place: Canada...
GAGGATGCATGTGCAACACATTCACTTTGCCCACAGGAACGGTCATCCGGCGTTGTCGCACTGCAACACCCAGCAATGAACCTGCAGCCATAACATGATATTGAGGCGCGTCTTCGCTGAAATACTTTAAGCTGTTCAGCGCCTCTTCGCATTCCTGGATTTCGTCAAAAATAATCAGAGTTTTACCAGGTTTGATTGGCTGCTCGCAATAGAGGGAGAGCTCTTTGAGCAGGCGGGAAGGCTCTTTGGTGACTTGGAATAATGACTTCAGCTCAGGCTGACGGTCAAAGTCAAACTTGACGCAATGCTCAAAGCACTCTTTGCCGAACTGCTGCATAGCCCATGTCTTGCCTATTTGGCGGGCACCTTTGAGCAAGATGGGCTGTCGTGTTGGTGATGATTGCCACTGCCTGAATGTCTGGATAATATCGCGTTGGATTTCCATAATGCACAAGATTGTTCGATTTTGTGTAGAGTCTCTACACTTTTCCTAAGAATTTTCTGCAAAGGTAAGGCTTTATTCTGAAATAAACAAACAATGACAACGGTTTTCTGAAGATCTGGTTTTCATTTTTTTGTGTGAGGGGTGACCCTACTTTTCAGCATGTGCCAGCAGATAAAGCAAATTCCCGAAAAGCCGTGGACTTTTCGGGAATTTAGCGTTGTGACAAGTCTCCTTGTGTTCTTGAGACTTTTGTCCTTTTGTTCTTATGTCTTATCGGGTTACTCGGTGACGCGCTCCAGCCACTTCACCATGCCCCACATCACGCCCATGGCGATGAGGCAGATGACGAAGAACACTGCCCAGCACATCCACAGTTTAGGCATCTTGTTGAGCATGACCGGGCCAATCCAGATGAACAGGTTGCCCAGTGCAGTAGCACCCAGCCACAATCCCTGGCAGATACCCTGCAGGTGCTTGGGAGCAATCTTCGACACAAACGATAGACCCAGGGGCGAGATGAACAACTCGGCCACGGTGAGGAAGAAGTAGGTGGCAATCAGCACCCACCACTGTGACTTCATCGCCGTCTGTTGTGCGAGGTCCATGGCGCGGAAATCCTCACCATTGGGATAGTCGTAACCCATGCTGAGCACCATCAAGAACAGATAGGCCAGTGCGGTGATAAACATACCGATGACAATCTTACGCGGGGTTGAGATGGCACGACCGGCCTTTGTCAGAGCGGCAAAGATGGCCATAATGATAGGCGTGAGCACAATCACGAAGAACGGGTTCACGGCCTGCCAAATCTCGGGTGCGATGGTGTCGGTGATGACGTAGTCGCGAGCAAACACCGACAGCGACTGACCATTCTGGTGGAACGACAGCCAGAAGAACACGCACACGCCCAGCACTGCAAACAGGGCATACATGCGCTGCTTGATCTCGCGGGCCATCGAGGCCTTCTCCTCGGGAGTGTAGTCGACGGCTGCGGCGGCCTCCTTCTTGGCGGGAGTCGGGAAGATTTTCTTGAATGCGATGAAGATAGCCAACGAGATGAACATGGCCACCACCGAAGCAATAAACGAGTAGTGAACACCGGTGTTGAACACCTCCAGATAACTGCTGCAAGCAGCACCCATGTCGCTCACCATGCTGGGGTTAGCCTTCTCCATCAACTGGGTCAGATTGGTCATCTGCTCGGATGTCATGTTGGCGGCATCGTTGAGATACTGGTGGCATAATGCGGGAAGACCTGCATCGTAGACCATGCCCTTGACCCCCAGCCACCACTGGCGCAGCAGCGGAGCCACGAACGGTGCAATCAGACCACCAATGTTGATGAACACATAGAAGATCTGGAAGCCCGAGTCACGGCGTTCCTTGATCTGGTTGAGTTCGTCACCCTTGATGCCACGTGCAATGGCATCGGCCTCCATGTTGTCGTACATCTGACCCACGATAGCCTGCAGGTTGCCCTTGAACAAACCATTACCGAAGGCAATGAGGAACAGAGCCACGCAAGTGAAGGTGAGCAGCCACATGTGGTTGCCAGCCGAGTGAACAACGGGGAGCGAGAGCAGCACATAGCCGATGGCCATGATGAGCAGACCCCACTGGATGGTGCTCTTGTAGTTCTGGGTACGGTCGGCAATGAGACCGCCCACCAGGCTCAGCACATAGATGCCGGCGTAGAACACGGCATAGATGACACCTGCCACGCCCTCGTCCAGACCGAACTTTGAACACAGGAACAGCAGCAGCACTGCGTTCATGATGTAGTAACCAAATCGCTCGCCCATGTTACTCAATGCGGCGGGGATTAGTCCTTTGGGATGATTTTTAAACATAGTTCTTAATGGTTTTTGTTATTATTAGTTTTTTTCTAGTTGTAAAGACAGGTAGGAATGGTATCTCCCAAATTCTTAATTCTTAATTATAAATTATGAATTATGAACTATGAATTAAGTCGGTTGAGCCACCACAACAGGGCCAGCAGAGCCACAATCACCAAGTCAAGCTTGAGAAAGAACCACCAGTAGTAGCGGCGCTCGGGGTCGTCGGGTAGCATTGCACTTACTCGGGAATGCGTTGGGTCTTGCCTGTGGACAGGTTGTAACTGAACCGGCCCTCACTGGTGCGCATGCGCATCAAGTTGTTCTTGCTGTCGGCAAAGCCGATGTCGCTAGGTTGTGAGTCGCCCTTGGGCGAGAATATCGAGAAGTACTTGCGAGTATTCTTGTTGAAGCCATAGACCGCTCCGTTCTTGACGGCAAACACGATGTAGCCCTCGTTCTCAATCTTCTTGTTGATCTCCTTCATGTTGAAGATGGGCTTGTCGTAGTTGGCGGCCTTCATGGTGACCTCTTCGCCTTTCTTCAGTGCCTCGACATTCTCCTGGTTCTCTTCATTCCAGCGCTCGTCCACATTGTCGGGGTCGGCCAGACGCTTGGCTTCCTCTTCCTTCTCCTTGGCTTCCTGCTCGGCCTTGAGTTCCTCCTCGGTCAGGAAGTGGATGAGTTTGACATTGTGGGCCTCTTGCTGCAAGAAGCGGGTCTCAGGCGAGTTGATGGCCTGCAACGGCTTGCCGTAGACATACTGGCGGCCATCTTCAAGGCTCTTAATGGGGCCTTGATAGTCGAGCGTGGTGAGTTTCTTCTCATCGACGTTCCACAGTGCGAGCGACACGCGGCCTATCGAACCACCCTCCACCGGGTTGTTGACATAGGCAAAGTAGTAGTAGTCCTTGTCGCCAATCTTGACGGCGCGGGGCACGTTCTGGATGTCGGCAATCAGCGCCGAGTTGTCCATGTTGATGGTGCGCCCGTTCAGATACTGTGTGTGTTGCAGTTCAGGCATCCACACTTGGCCGTTCTGGGTCAGTTTGTAGATCTTGAAGTAAGAGCGGCTCTCGGTGTCGTTCTTGGTGGTGACACCCATGATGACTTCGGGTCGGTCAGTGCCATTGCCGGGCACCTTGACGGCATGAGCAGCCACCGCACCGTCGCCAGTGAAGTTGTTGCGGCTCAACTCGGCATTGAAGATGGCCATAGGATCGGCATTGGCATCGGCGACAAGCAAGGTCGAGTCGCTGCCCGTGACACTGTGGCGGTCGTCATTGCCACTGCTGCCACAGTTGCGCAACAACAACAGCAGGGCGATGAAGATCACTACTGCCGCTGCGCCGATGACGACATTGCGGTTGAAGTGAGCGGGTTCGCTCGACAGATTCTCATCGTCTTCTATCTCGTCGTCGCTGTTGGCATAATAGGGCTTCTGCTCGTGTTGATGCTGGTGCTGAGTCTCTTGCCATGGGTCACGTGGAGCCTGTTGACGCTCACGTTCAATCTCATTGTATGTTGTGCCTGTCGCTGTTGCTGTTGTCGCAGGCACGTCGGCAGGTTGTGTCTCTTCATGCATGTCATTGCGCACCATCTTGCCGCACTTGGGGCAGAACACCGAGTTCATCGGGATGTTTTGTCCGCACGACGGGCACACCATGTCGTGACTCATGGCATTGCCGCAGTGGTTGCAGAATGCCGAGCCATCAGGAACGATTTGTCCACATTTGTCGCATTTCATATCGTAATCTTTTATTGGGTTTGCTTATCCAAACTGCAAAGATACATATTTTCTGGCGAAATTGTACAAGCGTATGATAATTATTTGCTCAAAATATCAAAAAACCCCGCCTAACAGTGGCGGGGTATGGAAAGTGAGGCCTTGAGACCTACTTGATGATCAAGAATTCGGCAATCTTCTTAGGGTTGCGATCGTTCTGTAGTTGAGATGCATAGATGGTGTACAGGCCGGTGGGCATACGCTCTCCGGTTGAGTCGCAGCAGTCCCATGTGGCTGTTCCACCAGTCGATTGCCACTGCTTGACTGTAGTGCCAGCGGCATCGACGACCTTGATATAAGAGTTGCTCATCAGGTTGTTGATGGTGAGCAGGCCGGTAAAGTCGGGTCGTACGGGATTGGGGAACACATAGACATCGTCATAGTTTGCTGCCGAAGGTGAGCCGTTGGGCATATACTCCTGGAAACCATTGGGCGTGAGTACATACACCGAGTTGGTGTTGGTGTTGCAGCACACGGCATAGATGGTGTTGCTTGTCAAGTAAGAGTTGTCGATGTTAAACTCCTTGAGAATCTTTGTGCCGTCGGGACTAACCTGATAGAGTCCTGATGAATTGGTTCCAATCCACTTGCAGTTGTTGGCATCAACGCTGATGCAGTTGACCTGAATACCCTCCAGCAAGTGGTCGTAGAGTCCAGTGCCGTCATTGCGCGCCACCTTGGGGTGCATGACCGCAAAGTCATCATTGAAGGCCCTGGATGGGTCGAAGGCTACGATGCCGTTGTTCAAACCAGCCCAGACGATGCCGTCTTGATCCTTCTCCATACAATAGACATTAGTCCAGGTGATGCTTTTCCCATCGGCATCTTGTAGACTGTTGTAGTTGGCCATTTCAGGTTCGCCCGTCAGTCCGTCAGGTTGATTCCAGAAAGTGAATGCTCGTTGGTGGTCACCGCTATTGTAGACCTTAACATCGCCCTTGCCAATAACGAAACTCGACCCTTTGAATGATTTCTGACGAGTGCCAGGAACCTCGACCGGAATCCAATCGCTCTTACTACACGTGGCTTTTTCATATTTGGCGCGTGGTAGTACCGAGAGGTTAACCTCGGCCGCTGATGCCGTTTCAGAACTATAGCACACCCACAGATTGCCCTCACTGTCAAAGGCACAAGCGCCCTTGTAGAAGTTAGTGCCAAAGTAACTATTGCCGTTTGAATAAGCATAGGTGTACTGGTCGTTAGTGATCTTGAATACACCATATTTGCGTGAGGGATATACATAGGTGTTGGGATCCAATGGATCCATGGCCAATTGCCAGTTAGCACTCACGCCATTGCCCGGCATCCCGGTCGGTGTCACATCTTTCCATTGACTGCCATCGTAGGTGAACATCTGTGTCACAGCATGCATGTCTGAACCCCACTTGGCAAACGAGTTATCGCTCGATGTGCTCAGATACACCAAATTCTTCTCCTTGTTGAAGGTCATGTAGAACGCACCCACTGTAATGCCGATACCATTGGGCTTGTAGTAGGTGTTGCTGCCTGCCTTGTGCAGGCCGTTGTTGCCCAGAGCCCACATAGTGCCGTCGCCCGATGGATTGCTGCTGAAGAGTTCGGTTGATTCACCCACTAGTTGCGGATTGGCACCCTGTGCATTGGTGGAGTAATAAGCGTTCTCAGAACCAAAACTGGCGATGTAGCCCGTTGGAGTGGGCTGGACCACGGTGGCATGTTTATTAAAAATGACATCGCTTTGGGTCACAGCGGGTTTCCCGTCACTGCCCACGCCCAGTGTATAGGTAACCAGTCCTGAGTTGGAGTTGACCATAAATCGGTTCTCTCCCACTGTATACAGCCGAATATTAGCCGATGAATTGATTCCCGATACCTGTTGATAGGCCGACGTGGATTCACGCAGAGCACTAGTCCTGGCAGCGTACACCAGATTGCTGCGTGATATCAAAGTCCATTCGCCCATTTCGATGGCCGAGGAGATATTCACTGCGAATAGTCGCGACTCGGTGACAGTCAGCGTCTCATCATCATAGACAATCATGCCAAACTCGGTAGCGACAAACATCTTGTCTTGCCCGAACTTGACATCATTGATGCCCTTGACCGCAGTGAGCACTGCATCCTTGATATCGGGCAAGTTGAAGACGCGCCCGTCATTGTAGACAATGTCGATGTTACTGTCCAGATAGGTAATCACCAAGTACTTCTTGTCGTAGTTGTAGTATATGCCTGTAATCAGCACGTCGTTCAGGTTGGCGCGCTTGTTCATCGACTCGTTGGCATTGGTTGTCTTGTCGTAGCAGAACAAGTCATTGCCCACCAGATAGTACACCTTGTTGTCGGTGTCGATGATGTTGTTGATTTTGCTGCCTACATAGTATGGGTGCATGCGCCAGTCGCCGAGTGCCGATGCGCTCTGCACTGTCAGTGCCACGAGGGCAAGCAGGAGAAGTCCGATTTTCTTAACCATGGGTCGTATCTTTTTCGCGAAAGTGTATATTCTGTTGTGATTATTTGACGACTAAGAACTTGGCAACGGTTGCATGTGCTGTGCCACCTTCCTTTTCCGAAGCCAGCACATAGTAGACACCAGTGCTCACGCGTTCACCATTGTCGCCCAGGCAATCCCAGGTAGCCATACCGCCTGTCGAGCGCAGTTGCTTGACTACATGGCCGCCCGAGTCGGCAATCTTGACCAGCGAGTTGTCCATCAGGCCCACAATGGTGACTTCACCTGTAAAGTCGGGGCGGACCGGGTTGGGATAGACATACACGTTGCTGTAGCTGACTGCACCGGGTGTGGTGTCGCTGAAGTACTCCAGAAAATCGTTTGGCGTGATGACGTACACCGAATTGTTGGTCGGATTGCAACACACGCTATAGATGGTGTTGGTGCTCAAGTAGGAGTTGTCGGTCGTGAACTGCTTCAGCACCTGTGAGCCATCGGCACTGACCAGGAACAATCCCGAATTGTTGGTGCCTATCCACTTGCGGTTGGCGCCATCGACGGCAATGCAGTTGATTTGTGAACCGTCGAGCAGGTAGTCGGCCAGACCTGTGCCGTCGTTGCGGGGGACCTTGATGTGATTGATGGTGAAATCGTCATCAAAGGCGCGGGTAGGGTCAAAGTTGATGACTCCATTGTTGAATCCCACCCATACAATGCCATTGTGGTCGGCAACCATGCTGTAGACGTTGTTCCATGTGATGTTCTTGCCGTCTTGGTCGGTAAAACTGCTGTGGTTGGCTCGGCGAGGGGTTGATGTGATGCCATTGGGCTGTGTCCAGAAGGCAAAGGCTCGTTGATAATCGCCACTGTTGAAGATGTTCACACCATTGGCGATAACAAGGTTTGAACCCTTGAAGGCACTCTGTTTTGTTCCAGGCACCGACACGGCAACCCAGTCGGACGGGCTGACCCGGCTCTGTTCATACTTGGCGCGGGGCAGCACAGCAACATTCTTGGCAACGGTGTCTGAGGCTGCTGATGAACTGTAGACTACCCAGAGATTACCTTGTGCATCAAAGGCACACGCTCCCTTGTAGTAATTAGATGCCATGAACAGGCTGTTCTGCTCGTTGTAGACATTGACTATCCTGTCGTTTGTGACCTTGACCACGCCATACTTGCGCGAGGGGTAGACGTAGGTGTTGTTGTCAAATGGATCGACAACCATCTGCCAGTTGCTGCTGGCACCGTTGCCGGGGAGGCTGTCGGGAGTGACATCGCTCCAGTGATTACCATCGTAACAGAAGATTTGCGTTGTAGCGCCCAGCTTCGACCCCCAATCATTTAACAAGTTGTCGCTCGAGCTGGTGACGTACAGCCGATTTTGTCCTTCGCTATAGGCCATGTAGAATGCTCCTACCTTGATGCCTAGCCCGTCGGGCTTGTAGTAGTTCTGAGTGTCGCCGGCATGGTGCAATCCACGCTCACCCAGTGCCCATAATGTGCCATCACCCTCAGGGTGGATGGTGTAGAGCTCGTTTGCTGCAACGATTCGTTCGGGATTGGCACCATGATTATCGAGCGTGTAGTAGCAGCTGTCGCCGGTCAGGTAACTAGCGATATAACCCGACGGCGTGGGTTGGATGGTGGTTGCTCGTTGGGGCGTGATTTGGGTATAGGACTGCACTCCTGTAGTGCTGCTGAGTGTGTCCAGGCTCAGGGTGTAGAGTCCATTGTCGCCATTGACCAGAACAGTGCTCTTGTCGACCATGAGCAGGCGTGCATTGTTGTTGGGAGCAATCGACGGGTCAAGTGCAGTGAATGCCGACATGGTCTCGTTGTGAGCCGATGCCAGTGATACAAGCAGTTGGCCAGAGGCTGACATGATCAGTTTCTTGCCCACTCGCGCAATCGAACTCACGTCCTGACCATAGATGCGCGATTCAGTCACCTTGAGTTCGTGATCATCGTAGACAACATAGCCGAACTGTGTGGCTACATATATCTTGCCGCCACCAAAGGTGATGTCGTTGATGCCCTTTGAACTGGTGAGCACTGCATCTTTGATTTCGGGGAGATTGGTAACATTGCCGGCATCGTCAATCACATCAATGTTTGAGTTGGCGTATGCTATCAACAGGTAGTCACGGTTATAGTTGTAATAGATGCCTGTGATTGTCACATCATTGAGGTAATTACTCTTGTTCAGACTCTCATTCTCGTCGGTGTCCTTGTCCAAACAGAAAAGGTACGAGCCTACCTGATAATAGATTTGCCCGTCGGTGTCAATCACGTTCTTGATTTCGCTGCCCACATAATAGGGATGCACGCGCCAATTGCCCACGCCGGTTTGGCTCTGGGCAATGAGCGCGCACATCATTGTGGCTGCTAGTATGATTCGTTTCAGCATAATTCGGCGTTTTTTATTAATAACGGAAAAATGCCAGAAAATTGCTTATTCTGCAATCATGAATTAAGAATTTTGAATCATCGACTGGCGGTTTCTTCAATCTTAATTCTACTTTCCTCGGTGGGCTACAGTGTCTTGTGGACCTCAATTTCCTCGAAGGCCTCGATCATGTCGCCCTCGACCAGGTCGTTGTAACTCTGGATAGATAAACCGCAGTCATAGCCACTGGTGACTTCCTTGGCATCGTCCTTGAAGCGCTTGAGCGAGGCCAGGTTGCCAGTGAACACCACGATACCGTCGCGGATGACACGCACCTTGCACTGGCGCTTGATCTTGCCCTCGGTGACCATAGCACCGGCGATGGTACCCACCTTGCTGATGTGGTACACTTGCCGCACCTCGGCCATGCCGATGATTTCTTCTTTCACGTCGGGCGAGAGCATGCCCTCCATGGCGCTCTTGACCTCCTCGATGGCATCATAGATGATCGAGTAGATGCGGATGTCCACACCGTCCTGCTCGGCCAGACGCTTGGCGGCACCCGACGGGCGCACCTGGAAGCCGATAATCGAAGCGTCGCTGGCTGCTGCCAGGGTAACGTCGCTCTCGGTGATGGCACCCACGGCCTTGTGGATGACGTTGACTTGTACCTCGGGGGTCGACAACTTGATGAGCGAGTCGCTCAGAGCCTCGATCGAGCCGTCCACATCGCCCTTGACGATAATGTTCAACTCATGGAACTCACCCAGTGCACGCAGGCGGGCGATGTCGTCCAGACCACGGCGCTTCATCGTGCGCAGACCCAATTCGCGCTGCAGTTGCTCGCGCTTGTTGGCAATCTGACGGGCTTCCTGGTCGGTCTCCATCACATTGAACTTGTCGCCGGCGGTGGGGGCGCCATTCAGACCCAGGATGAGCACAGGCGTTGACGGACCGGCCTCCTGGATGCGCTGGTTGCGCTCATTGAACATGGCCTTGATCTTGCCATAGTGGGTTCCGGCCAGCACGATGTCGCCCATGCGCAGTGTGCCATTATCGACCAGCACAGTGGCGATGTAGCCACGTCCCTTGTCGAGCGACGACTCGATGACCGAACCCGTTGCCTTGCGGTTGGGATTGGCTTTGAGGTCGAGCAGGTCGGCCTCGAGCAGCACCTTCTCCATGAGTTCTTGCACACCCGTACCCTTCTTGGCACTGATGTCCTGGCTCTGGTACTTGCCGCCCCACTCCTCAATGAGGTAGTTGCGGTTGGCAAGTTCCTCCTTGATCTTGTCGGGATTGGCACCGGGCTTATCGATCTTGTTGATGGCAAAGATGATGGGCACACCGGCAGCCGATGCATGGCTCAGGGCCTCATCGGTCTGTGGCATGACGTTGTCGTCGGCAGCAACGATGACAATGACGATGTCGGTGACCTTGGCACCACGGGCACGCATGGCGGTGAATGCGGCGTGACCGGGCGTGTCAAGGAAGGTGATGCGGCGACCGTTGGGCAACTTGACGTTGTATGCACCGATGTGCTGGGTGATGCCGCCAGCCTCGCCGGCAATGACATTGGTCTTGCGTATGTAGTCGAGCAACGAGGTCTTGCCGTGGTCCACATGGCCCATGACAGTGACCACTGGTGGACGTTGCACCAGATCTTCGGGGTTGTCTTCCTCGTCATGGATGGCCTCGGCCACCTCGGCGCTGGTATACTCGGTCTTGAAGCCAAACTCCTCGGCGACGATATTGATTGTCTCGGCATCGAGGCGCTGGTTGATCGACACCATCACACCCAGGCTCATGCACGTGCCGATGACCTTGGTCACGGGCACATCCATCATGGCTGCCAAGTCGTTGGCGGTGACAAACTCTGTGAGTTTCAGCACCTTCTTCTCGGCTGCGGCCTGTGCGACGGCTTCCATGGCCACCTCGTGAGCGGCTTCGCGTTTCTCCTTGCGCCACTTGGCACCCTTCTTGGGAGTCTTGGTGGTCAAGCGGGCCAAGGTCTCCTTGACCTGGCGCTGCACATCCTCCTCGCTGACCTCGGTGCGTATGGGGCGCTTGTTCTTGTCCTTCTTGCGCTTGCCCTGTGCTGCCTGGTCCTTGTTCTGTCCTTGCTGACCTTTGTTCTTGTTGCTGCCACCGCCTTGCTGTGCGGCCTGGTTGGCGGCACTCTCGATGTCGACTTTCTCCTTGCCGATGCGCTTGCGTTTGCGCTTGCCGCTGCCCTCTGCTTGAGCCTTGGCAATGCGCTCGTTGCGACGTTCTTCCTTGGTCTTTTTCTTGGGGCGTGTCTGCTGGTTGATGGCGTCCAGGTCAATTTTGCCCACGACGGTCACCTGTGGGCCCTGTGGACGGTTGCCTAGGGTGAAAACCTCGGTGCTGGACTCGGCTGGTTTGGCCGCTGGCGTGGTCTCGGCTGCAGGCTCTGCTTCGGCTGCAGGCTTGGCTGCGGGTTCAGGCTTGGCTGCGGGCTTCGATTCGGGCTCCTCGGCCATTTCGGGTTTTGGTGCGGGCTTAGCCTTGGCTTTGGGCTTCGACTTTTTCTCGTCTTTCGACGCTGTTTCTGCCTTGGGTTCGGGCTTAGGCTCTGCCTTGGGTTCAACCTCTGGCTCGGCCTTGGCTGTAGGTTCGGCCTTGGGCTCGGGTTGCGTCTCGGCCTTGGGCTCAGAGACGGACTCTGGTTTCACCTCGGGTTCAGCCTCGGTTTTTGCCTCTGGTGCAGGCTCTGGCTCGACGACGGGGGCGGGGACAACTTCGTCAACCGTCGGTTGGGGCTTCTCTTCGGCAATGGGTTTGCCGGTAGCAAGGTCAATCTTTCCCAGGAAGGTGGGTTTCTGTCCAGGGATTGTGGTCTTGATTTCTTCTACCTTGCGAGCCTCGTTCTGCTTGGCTTTCTCCTTCTGACGTTCCTTGGCGATATCATCGGCTTTGGCTTTGAGTTCCAGGTCAGGACGGAACTCCTTGACAAGCATCTCATAGACCTTGTCATCAATGCGGGCGTTGATGTTGTCCTCAATCTCGATGCCACGCTTGCGCAAGAACTCTTGCAGCGTGAGTTTGCCCACGTTCAAATCTTTGATTACTTTACTTATCTTTATTGGCATATTCTTCTTTACGGTTGCTTGTGTTGTTATCAGTTAGAGAAAACCTTTTTGTGAATTATGAATTAAGAATTAATAATTTAGAATTTAGAATCAAGTGATGTGCCGAATGCAGTCTGAATTCTTAATTCTTAATTATGAATTATAAATTTTGAATTATGAATTCTTAATTATTTCACTACTCAAACTCTGCTCGTAGGATGGCCAGCACGTTGTCGACGGTGTCTTCCTCGAGGTCGGCCTGTTCGATGAGGTCTTCGCGCGGGGTGCGCAGAACGGCCTTTGCTGTGACGCAGCCCATTTCCTTCAGTGCCTCGATCACCCAGTCGTCAATCTCGTCGCGGAACTCATCCAGGTAGATGTCTTCCTCTGCACCACCGTCCACATCGCGGTAGACGTCGATCGAGTAGTCGGTGAGCATTGTGGCCAGTTTAATGTTCAGGCCGCCCTTACCGATGGCCAGTGAGACCTCCTCGGGACGCAGGAACACCTCGGCATGCTTGGCCTCGTCGTCTAGACGGATAGACGAGATCTTGGCAGGGCTCAGCGCACGCTGGATGAGCAATTGCGGGTTGTTGGTGTAGGGGATGACATCGATGTTCTCGTTGCGCAACTCGCGCACGATGCCATGGATGCGGGCTCCCTTCACGCCCACGCAGGCTCCCACGGGGTCGATGCGGTCGTCATAGCTCTCGACGGCAATCTTGGCGCGCTCACCCGGCACGCGGGCCACCTTGCGGATGACGATGAGGCCGTCGTGAATCTCGGGCACCTCCAGCTCGAACAATCGGCGCAGGAACACCTCGCTGGTGCGCGACACGGTGATCTTGGGATTGTTGTTCTTGTTGTCGACATTGTGCACCACGGCGCGCACGGTGTCGCCCTTGCGGTAGATGTCGGTCGGAATCTGCTGATCCTTGGGCAACAGCAACTCGTTCTTCTCGTCGTCGAGCAGCAGCACCTCGCGCTTCCACACCTGGTAGACTTCGCCGGTGACGAGCTCGCCCTCCAGTTCCTTGAACTTGTTGTAGACGGCATCCTTCTGCAGGTCCAGAATCTTGCTGGCCAGTGTCTGGCGCAGGTTCAGGATAGCACGGCGGCCAAACTTGGCGAAGTCAATCTTGCGTGTGTGCTCCTCGCCGACCTCGGCATCGGGGTCATCGTCGGCCTGGGCGTCACTCAGCGAGATCTGCGTGTTGACGTTCTCGACCTCACCGTCGGGAACCACTTCCAGGTTCTGGTAAATCTCGCAGTCACCCTTGTCGGGGTTGACAATCACGTCAAAGTTGTCATCGTTGCCAAACATCTTGGCCAACACGCTGCGGAACGACTCCTCGAGCACGCTGATGAGCGTGGTCTTGTCGATGTTCTTGAGCTCTTTGAACTCCGCAAATTGGTCGGTCATGTTGACCGCTTCTTCTCTTTTTGCCATATCTTTATTTCAATTTTATTTTTCAAACATTGTGAATCACGAACGCTCGAGTTCTCGTTGAGGAGATAAATCTGAAATCCTCACATTCGTGACCGAAAGTCGGCAGGGGAGCATTTCACAACTTCTGTTCTTAATTGCTTGTGTCCTCTTGCCCTTTTGTCATACCTATTGGCGGAATCAGTTAGACTATCTATGAAAGTCACGATTTTAATTTTTATCAAGAATTGTAAGATTAAAGAATTTACTATTTCGTGATATTCGAGTTTTATGAATCCCTCACCTCCTATAGTTAGTATTTATTCCTTAGATTCTTTAATTCTTGATCAATCAATTAATTCTGCCAACGGGTTTTGACTTATATCTTGATGTTGACGCACGTCTGCTTGGCGTTGTCGTAGGTGATGCGCTCGGGCACCATCTGCAGCTCGGGGCGTTTCTTGCCCTCGATCTTGACCTTAGTCGCCACCTCGATGGTGAAACCCTCGTCATCGGCTGCGGTGAGCACGCCCTTGAGTTTGCGACCGTCGCGGGTCAGAACCTCGACCTCCTCGCCTATGTTCTTGTCATACTGTCGGCGCACCAGCAGGGGCGATGTGATGCCATAACTGCCAACCGTCAGTTCATAGTCCTCGACATCGCGGTCAAACGCGGCAAGCACCGCATCATTGACCATCACGCACTGGTCGATGTCGACACTCGACTCGCTGTCCAGGTCGACGTTGATGACATTGTCGCCACTGACGGTCACCTGAACCAGAAACAGGTCGGTGCCATCGATGGCCTCTTCAATCACGCGCGTCAGTTCTGTCTTGTCAATCATCTGTTCCTTTAAAACTAATCCGTTAAATCTGCGGAATCTGCGTGAGATATCTCTCAGAACCCCGCAATTATAACAAAAACGAGGAAGCCCAATGCCCCCTCTCACGAATGCGCTGCAAAATTAAGCATTCTTAATGATTCTGCCAAATCAAGTGGTCAATTTGTCCTTGATTCGTCACAATTTTACTGAAAGTTTAACATTATTTAATCAAATCACGTGGATTAGTAACTGGTAACGAATAATATTTTATGGGGTGTCCTGTCGGGCAGAAATCCAACAAATCTATTCAAATCTGTCAAATTCTTTTATTATTTGCTGTAGAAATTTGTTTGATTTGTAAAGATTTGAAAGATTCGCTGCGCTGCGCTTGCCCTCCGGGCTCCCGTTCGGTCGCGAGCACTTCGTGGTTCTCGCCGTTGCCGACTCAAAAAGATGATTCGCTGAACAGATACCAAAACCACCACAATGAATAATGGTAACTGTCGCTCAGTCGCAATGAAGGGTCGTCGCGTGCGGCGACCGCACTAGCCAATTATTGATTAACGTGAGTCAGATGAAGGTTCGTTGTAGGGACGCGGCGTGCCGCATGATCACCACACCATGTATCACCTTGTAGGGACGCGGCGTGCCGCGTAATCACCACACCATGTATTATTCTGATTTACAAGTAATCGGCAAAGTTTGTGGATGACAGTGGCCAATCACGCGGCACGCCGCGTCCCTACAAGGTGCCACATTTTGCAATTTTGATACACCTATATTTGCTAACCCACTGATTTCCAGTTATAAATTTCGTCGAACTCACGCTAAATTAATTCTGCCAACGGGTTATTTATGATAATCTGTGTTTGATAAGTCTCATGCTGAATTTTGTCCACAGGCGCTCATATCCGTGAGCTCTGTGGTCTCGCGTCTAGGACACGGAGGGGAGTTCGGGGGGAAGTGGGGTGCGGTCGTGCGAGACGAGGATGAGCACACCGGCGATGCCTAGCATCACTAGTGGGGCTGTGAGTTCGTCGCTGTTGATATAGTGCGCGTTGAGCGGGAACAGCAGTATGAATGAGGTGAGCAGGGGGTAGGCGATGATCTTGCAGAGTTTTTGCCACCAACTGGACGGCGACTTGGCAAAGTTGCCCAAATAGATCATCCATGCCAGGAAGTACCAGAAGCCCGTCAGCAGATAGATGGTGCTCTCCTGCGACTTGTCATATTCGCCCCAGATGACCTCGCCCTCCTTGGGCATCTCGATGTCATTGAGTTTGTTCAGGTCTTGGCTGATATCTTCGCCATCGATGGCACGCTTGCCCAGGTCCATCGTGGTCTCGGTGGCTACATCTGTCAGGTCGTTGGTGAAGGCATGCACCACGTCCTCAAGGGTGTACATGCTGCAAATGGCGGCCATGAAGAGGAAGGCAATCATCAGTTTACCACGGATTTTCTCGGCCCAGGTGTCACGCTTGCGGCCCAGCAACGGGCATCTCGCGCCCAACCAGTACATGGCTGCACAGGTGCCCACGCCCACCACACACATCACTAGGAATACGGCATAGAATTGCCAAAGAGTCATCGGTTCCATATCTCGTTAGTTTTCAGTTATTGGTTGTTAGTTATCGTCATGAATCTGCCAACAAAGATATAAAAATATTTTGAGATTAGACGTTATCATTGTAATTTTGCAAGCTAATAACCACATTTTGTCTTTTGGCATGAAAAAGATAGCGATTATCAATGGCCCCAACCTCAATCTTGTGGGCATACGCGAACCGGAGGTCTATGGCACGCAGAGTCTGGATGAATATCTGCGGCAGTTGGTGACCGGGTATCCTGACGTGGAGTTCACCATCTTTCAGAGCAACCACGAGGGCGACCTCATCGACGAGTTGCAGCGCGTGGGATTCGGTGTCGACGGCATCGTGCTCAATGCCGGTGGCTACACGCACACCTCCATTGCCATCGCCGATGCCATTGCCGCCATCACAGCACCCGTCATCGAGACGCACATCAGCGACATCACCCGTCGCGAGCCATGGCGACGCACATCGATGCTGAGTCATGTGTGTGCCGCCACCGTCATGGGGCACGGCCTGGACAGTTATCGCCGCGCCATTGACCTTCTCTTGAATTGAGAATTGAAAATTAAATTGTGCATTATTTAAGTTTCTGGATTAGTTAAGGGAGCCCCCTAACCCCCTAAAGGGGGAACTACTGTTGTGGCTGCCACTTTCTACACCCCCCTTTAGGGGGGCTTGGGGGGCTCCCTTAACTACTGACAAGTAAAGTTAAATGCATTAAAAAAGTATGACCGAAGAACTCGAAGAATATATCCTGGCTCACATTGATGCCGAGCCAGCCCACTTGCGTCGGCTCGATCGCGACACGCACGTGCGTCTGCTCTATGCCCGCATGTGTTCGGGGCATCTGCAAGGTCGTCTGCTCAAGATGTTGGTTCAGATGGTCAATCCGCTGAACGTGCTGGAGTTGGGAACCTATAGCGGCTACTCGGCGCAGTGCCTGGCCGAGGGTCTGCTGCGCGACGGTGCTCATGTCGACACCATCGAGATCGATGACGAACTCGAGGACTTCATCCGCGAGCATCTGGCTCAATCGCCTGTGGCCGACCGCATCACCTTGCACATTGGCGACGCGGTGGAGATATTGAATAACCTAGATAGAAAATTTGACCTGATTTATATTGATGCCAACAAGCGTGACTATATCGCCTACTACGACCTGGCGATGGAGCATCTGATTGAGGGCGGATACATCATTGCCGACAACACGCTGTGGGACGGCAAGGTCACCGACCCGGCCTGTCACGATGCGCAGACGCTGGGCATACGCACCTTCAACGACCGCGTCGCCGCCGACCCGCGCGTCGAGCGGGTCATCCTCCCCTTGCGCGACGGCCTCACCCTCATCCGCAAGTTGGCATCAGTGGCTGCGGATGACTAGCCACACGCCCGTGAAGATGAGTGCTGCCGCCACGAGGTGCTGCCACTGAAGCACGGCCAACCCCAGGGCGAGGCTGCCCACAACGGTCACTACCGGCTGGATGTAGTTGTAGGAACTCATCACCGTCGGGTGCAGGCGGCGCTGTGAATAGACCACCAGCATGAAACACACAAAGGTGCACGCCACAACGATGTAGGCCACATCAAACCAAGTTCTTGCCGACACGCCTTGCCAGTCGAGCGCAGCCATGTCACCAGCCGTGAACGGCAACAGAATCATGCTGCCGAAGGTGAACATCCAGCGGTTGAAGGTCAGCGGGTCGATGCGGGCAATCACGGGCAAGAACATGGTCAGATAGAGTGCAAACGCCACTTGCGAACCCAGCACAGTCAGGTCGCCGACAATGCTCGCCTCTCGGCCACCAGTGTCACCCACGTTCATCAGCACCAATGTTGCCGCACCGGCAAAGCCCAACAGCACACCGCAAGCCTTGAGCGGAGTGATGCGTTGATGCAGCAGCAATGCCGATAACACCAGCACATAGATGGGTTGTGCGGTAATCTCCATCGTCGCATTGATGGGCGATGTGCGGCTGATGCCCATGATGAGGCCACCCTGCGAGAGCACAACACCGAAGATGCTTGCCACTGCCAGTCGTATCAAGTCTCGGCGCTCGACCGTGTGCCAGGGAGCGAACACCTGCGCCACCCAGAACAGCAGGGTGCCGCCGCAGATGCGCAACGTGGCCAACTGCTGCCCCGTGAGGCCGCTGTTCATCGCATCCTTGCTCAGCGGCGACATCATGCCGAACAGCACCATTGCCGTCACCATTGCCACATGGGCCCGTATGTTGCTCTGTGTATTGTTCAAAACCATGTTCTTCTGTCTGATCCCCACCTTGTGTTCTTGAACTGTTTGGTCCTCTTGTTCTTCTGTCTGTGAACTAAACAACAAACTAAACGAACTCAAACGAACATAATTCTCAATTTTCAATTTTCAATTCTCAAAAAACCACAAATCCCCCTGCCGACACAATTTTCGGACGGGGGATTGATTGGCGGAGTGACCGAGATTCGAACTCGGGAACCGCTTGTGACGGTTACACGCTTTCCAGGCGTGCCTCTTCAGCCACTCGAGCATCACTCCATTGCGTCAATGGCGCAAATTCGGCTGCAAAGGTAGTGCTTTTAATTGAGAATTGAAAATTGAGAATTGAAAATTGAGATTTTTTCAGTTATTTTACCGAGTCACCGCCTATTAACGATTGTGAATTGTGGATTTCAGATAAAATGCTCACGCTCGTCCATCAACGAGCTCGCATGGCTCTCTCTTAATCGCATTTTTGCCACTAATCCGATTATCTCACTCTTAGAGAGGGGTGTGGGCTGAGTTGCCCCGCTGCTATTGCGGCTGCTTCGTAATCGGTAATGATATTGTTCACCTCGATGCCCAATTCTTTGGTATATTGAGGATGGGCTCTAAACAAGTCTTGCATCACCCGCATGATAGTGATATCCTTTTCAGCATGGTTATATCGGTTTTCCTCAAGTGCGAATGGGTAAGTGTGGTCCTTGATGCGGCTGATGATTTGTTCTACTGTACCTGTTTTGGTAAAGAAATTAAATTCATCATTGTAGGTAAGTATGGCCTCTTTGCTTTGCAATGTATTGCCAAATCCAGTCCAGCGCACATCGTCAATCATCCATCTGCCATAGGCAAGTGCGAGAATCAGAGTGTATGGAAATGCTCGGTCATCATCATCCTGATAGCACATGTCGACTTCGGCACAATGATCGTTGATTAATCTCACTTCACCTATCGTGACACAAATCTCTGGCCAGTTACCTCTGTCCGAGAGTTTCCCGCTCCACTCGAACGGCTTGAATTCAATACCTGTTTCTTCAAGTAGTGAGGCCTTTCGATCCAACTCCCGTAATCGTGGGGTCAAAAACAAACGTTCTTCCTTCAGACGATTATATTGCCTCATCTGGATGACACGGGCAATGATGTGTTCACGTGAGTGGATAGGAGCCGTGATGTCATAGAGTTTTCTACCCTCGATGCTCATTGTGTGTTGAGTGGACAGATTGTTGCGGGTGGTGACAATGATGACTCCAGCGTCGGCACGTTCGCCATAGCGAGCAATTGCCTCATCGCCTTTAACGATGCGATAATCAACGATGTCATCAACCTCAACACCATCTATTGCCGAAGCAATAATTGCCATGGGGTCGGCAAGCAAAAGAACGTCGGCGGATACTTCTGCCTCAACCTCAACGCCATCTACAATCCAAATTGGGGCATGGTTGGAGTAATGCGCCGATGGGCGGTGCTGTGCTATGGCCGACATGACTCCAAACATCACGCACACAACGAAAGGTATTAACGAGTATTTCATAAGTCCTGGTGTTTGATGATTGCGGTGAAGGTGCGGCCGCTGTTGATGCCCAGGCGGCGCGCCGAGAAGTAGCGGTCGCTCTGGCAGCGGCTGCAGGCGGTGGGCAGGGTGATGTGGTCGGCTGGGATGCCGGCAGCCATGAGCACCTGGCGGTTGGCACGCCCCAGGTCGATGTGGGCCTTGCCCGTGGCGGTATTGCGGTGCATGATGTCGGCCATATCAAATCCTGCCTGTGCGAATGCCTCGGGAACCTCGTCGCCCACCTCGAAGCAGTCGGCGCAGATGCTCGCACCCATCGTGGCATGAATCTGCTCGGGCATGGCCCCCAGCCGGCACATGGCCTGGACAGTGCGCTCGGCGATGCGCCCCACCGTGCCACGCCAGCCCGCATGGGCAATGCCGATGATGCCCGCCACTGGGTCGGCCAGGGCGATGGGCACGCAGTCGGCAGTGTTCACCCCGATGCAGATGTCGGGCTGTGCGGTCACCAGCGCATCCACCTCGTTTAGCAGACGTTCCTGTTGGTCAATGTCGGCATCGAGATAGGCCTGGTCTATCACTGCCACATGGGTGGTGTGGGTCTGTCGCGGCATCACCAGTTGATCCAGGTCGATGCCCATCTGCTGGCAGAACACCAGCCGTGCGTCCAGCACCCGCAGCGCGTCGTCGCCCGTGTAGTCACACAGATTCCACTGCGAGTAGGCATTGCGGTGATCCACCGTCCCGCGCTGCACCTGCACCGCCTTGATGCCCGGCACCTCGCCCGCCCATTTCAGTTGCTCAACCGTCATATTCATTTAACTAAATATATGTTATCCGTTAGTTTGTCTGAAACAATGTGGAAATCTTTCAGACGAATGTTGTCATCAATGCGCAGATACATCGGAGTGTGATTGTCAAAATGCTGCCAGATAGTATCATTCTCAAATATGAACGCCTTCAACGGTAATGAGTGATAAGGAACACTAAGGCGAGTAATCAATCGCGCCTTAACCAAATGGTCTTTGCCGATTTGATAGGGTTGATTGAGTTCAGGATTTATGTCAATCAGCACTACAGAGTCGACGCTATCAACTAATGCTCTGTAGAGTACCGTACTCCGCTTCTTCACTGCTTTAATTATCTCGAGATGCTTCAATTCTTCGTCACCCAAAGCTCTGTCATCAAGTGTGATGACTCTTTTGCCGTCGATGGTGTCAAGGCGATACTGTTGCAGGTGCTTTTGTATTGACCTCATTCCCGATGTGGATTTGTAGCCTGTGGTCAACAAGGTGTCATTTTGCGCTGTCATCTGTCCCTTTTGGGCATTACTCAGTACAGCCAATGATATCACCAGAGCAAATATCAGTAGTTTCTTCATCATTATTAATAGGATCCAAACCAATTAATGTAAATCGTGACCGCATCTTCGATGCTAACTCAGTTAATTTAAGTTATCGGCAAAGATAGGCATTAAATTGCTAACACACAAGAGTTCTCACATTTTTCGACCGAATAAGGTGATTGCTGGCCTCTCAACGCGACTCCACCAATCGCCATCAATTGTGGCATTATGTACCCATTGGCTGCATCAACGAAAGCAGTTGTTATGGACAGCTGAGGTGCAGATTCAACATCCCTGGAATGGGTTGAGGAATCACAAAAATGTGCTAAAATGCCGATTTTGAGGCCAAAAATTCACACTTTCATGAAACTGTGATTATCGGGCGGGCAAAAATTTGGTGTCTTAGAAATGCTAGCAGTAATTTTGCATTCAGAAATATTTGTCAAATTAATCTAAAAACCAAAAAGCAATGAAGCAAAAAATCTTTGCATTGGCCTTGACCTTGGGCCTCGCATCGATGGGTCTTAAGGCTGCCGATGGTGTGACATTTTACACCGACCAGAGAGAGGCCGTGACTATCGATGAGATTGAGATGATTGTCGCTGCCGACAATCAAGAGACATTTAATGTTGTGCTTACTAACGGCACAACCCTAACCGATGTGGTGTTCCTCACCACCGATAACTTGTCTGGAGTGGACAAGGTAGCCACCGACACGCCGCAACTGCTGGTGGCTAACGATGTGCTGCACATCAACGGCTGCAAGGCTGGTCAAGTGACCATCTACAGTGTCAATGGCCAGACCATGCTGCAACAGGACATCAACGGCAGTGCCGACATCAATGTCTCGCACCTGCAGCCGGGCGTCTATCTGTTGCAAGCAGGCAAGTCGACTATCAAGTTTGTCAAACATTAACCACCTTTAAAGAAAAGAACGATGAGAAAATCTATACTTCTGGGCCTATCGTTGATGATGACGGGCATGGCCACGCAGGCTCAGGGCAACTTTGCCATCGAACTGAGCAATGGCTTTGAGCAACAATTGCAGGAGAGCCAATTTAACTTCGAGAACGCTGATGGCACATGGCAGGTGGCTGATGTTGGCATCAATGCGACTGATATCAAGCGCATCGCGCGTGCAGCGCAGTCGCCCATCCAACTTGCTGTCAAGGATGTGACCAACCACTCGGTCGAGGCCAGCGTGTGGAACCAGTCGGGCCAGCCTTACTACTATGTGCAGGTGGCTGAGATTGACACGCTCAAGACCTATAACACGCCCGAGTTGCTCTATCAGAGCAACTATAAGTTGTGGAAGACTTGGGCTGACCTCTACTACATGGATGTCAAAGACTACGTCAAGACTTACGGCATGGTGCAAAATGCAGATATAGAGAACAGCCATGTGACCAGTCTCAAAGCCAATACACAATATTGTATCTATGCCTACGGTCTGAACGATGACATTGAGATGGCAACA
>Ga0310695_10005381_pt1 | contig 22396 bp, 18 predicted proteins | sample RumenRJG_04DNA_FD_203882 | JGI IMG/M metagenome (GOLD analysis project Ga0310695, IMG submission 203882) | Bovine rumen microbial communities from Lethbridge, Alberta, Canada - RJG_04 (v2) (version 2) | ecosystem: Host-associated > Mammals > Digestive system > Stomach > Rumen | place: Canada...
GGCCCATTTTTCAAAATCAAAAACACCAAGGGCAGGATTTGCAATAGTCTCTCCAAAAACAAGCTTTGTGTTTGGCTTAAAAGCCTTTGCAATCTCTTCTTCCGAAGCGTCTTCCTTAACCCAAATGCACTCAATGCCAAGCTTCTTAAGCGTAAAATTAAAGAGGTTAACAGTCCCGCCGTAAATGCATGTGCTGGAAATAAAACTGTCTCCCGCAGAACAAAGGTTAAGAACCGCCAGCATGTTTGCAGCCTGACCGCTGGAAGTAAGCATGCAGCCAACGCCGCCTTCCATATCCGCAATCTTTTTTTCTACCGCATCGCAAGTTGGGTTTGCAAAACGTGAATACATAAATTCCGTGGGCTTGTCAAAAAGAGCCGCCACGTGGTCGCAGGAATCAAACTTGTATGTCGTAGACTGAACAATCGGCACAACGCGCGGCTCACCGTTCTTTGGCTCATATCCAGAATGAAGGCATTTTGTCTCAATTTTCATAATCTATCCTCTAGAGTTATAGTTTTTTTCTATAGTACAACTTTTTCAATCTTATGAAAATACACAGGATAGATTTTGTACGGAAACCTGATTTCTTTACTTTTCTTGCGGCACTTTTTTTTGCTAAGGGCTTTCCGCCCTTCGCCTATTCGGCTCATACCGCCTGCGGCGGTACTAAAGGGGCTCCAATCCCTGCCGTGCCTGCTTGGCAAAACATATCGCACAAACTGCAAACGTCATGCTTTTATTTCTTCAATTCTTCCATGGCCACATCCATTGCAGAGAAAAAACTTTAAATCAATATTTTCTCTACCTTGACAATATAGATTTTTTAGCTAAAAACTAGTATATTAGTATAGGAGGTTAACTATGGCTAGACAAATCAGAGAAACACCTATCTTATTTGGTGAAGATGGCAAACGCTTTGAAGAAAAAATGCGGAATGCTAAATGTACTATAACTCCAGAACAGTATGCTATTATGTATTCCCATTATAAGTCGGTTTTAGCAAGCCTTGAAAGGGGTGAAATTGCAAGAAAAACCCGCTTAGCTCAGAAGACTGGAGCAATAGCAAAGTGATTTTAGATTTCTTTGAGCAATTCGACATTCAGAAATTTGAAAGTGACATACCAACAGATGAATTTGACTGTGGCGATGAAGATTTAAATGATTTTATAAAGAATGAAGTTCAGTTTTACAAGAAACAGTTAATTGCTATGCCGTATGTTGTCGTTGAAAAAGGTAAAACAGACAAAGTATTAGCATATTTTACACTTTCAAATGACAAAATTGCAGTCACGGATTTTGCGTCAAATAATCAATTCAATAAGTTTAAAAAGAAAAACTTCAATAAGGAAAAATATTTAAGAAGCTATCCCTCCGTAAAAATTGGCAGACTTGGAATTTCTAAAGAATTGCATGGAGTAGGAATCGGCACAAATATAATCGACTTTATAAAACTTTATTTCCTAGAAGATAACAAAACTGGTTGCCGTTTTATTACCGTTGACGCCTATAATGCAGCCGTTCCATTTTATGAAAAAAACGGATTCGAATTCCTTGTAAAAAAGGATGAAACCCCTACGCAACTTATGTATTTCGATTTAATGAGTCTAATGCAGTATTAAATAACAAAAGCTATTAAAAAAACGCGATAAAAACAGTTTAAACTCTTGCGGTAGTTTTCTTGCTAAAGGCAGAGCAATGAGGATTACATTCCCCAAAGCCCTGCCCCAATTTTAAGCTACATTATTCAAAAGCAGAAACCATTGGCTTTTCGTCTTTTCCGTGGATTATGCGCTTAATGTAGTTTGCGGTGATGCGGGCTACAAGAGGCGAAAGGGAAAGGACTCCTATAAGGTTTGGTATCATCATTAGGCCGTTAAAGGTGTCGCTAAGATCCCAGGCAAGGTCAAGCTTCATGATGCAGCCAAAGAAAATCATGGCAACAAAGAGGCCCTTGTAGATGAACTGGGTCTTTTCGCCAAAGATGTACTGCCATGCAGTTGCACCATAGTGGCTCCAGCCCAAGGTTGTGGAAAAGGCAAAAAGCAGGATTGCAATGGCAATGAACTTTGAACCGCCTGAGCCAAAGACAGTTCCAAAGGCTTCTCCTACAAGGCCAGCCCCTGCACTCTTGGCAATGACCGCACCGCTTTCCAAATCAACGCAGCCGGAAGAAAGGACAACAAGGGCTGTCAAAGTACAGACGATTATTGTGTCTGCAAAGACTTCAAAGATTCCCCACATTCCCTGCTGAACAGGTTCCTTTACGTTGGAGCTTGAATGAACCATTACGGAAGAACCAAGGCCAGCCTCGTTACTAAAAGCGCCGCGCTTAAAGCCCCAAGTTATAGCCTTCTGAACTCCGTAGCCAACAAGTCCGCCGCCAGCCGCACGCAGGGCAAATGCTCCCTTGAATATAGAAGCAAAGACCTGTGGAACTACAGATGCATTGCAAAGGATTACCACAAGAGCGCCAATGATATACAAAAGTGCCATAAAAGGAACAAGCTTTTCAGAAACACTTGCAACGCGCTTTAGACCGCCAAGGATAACCAAGGCCGCAATCACAACAAGTACAATTCCAGTAACCCAGGCAGGCACGCTGAATGCACTTGTCATGTTACCCGCAATAGAGTTAACCTGGCTCATGTTACCAATACCAAAGCTTGCCAAAAGGCAGAAGAGGCAGAAAAGGAAGGCAAGTACGCAGCCAATCTTCTTCATGCCTTTGTAGCCGCCAAGACCGTCCTTTAGGTAGTACATTGCACCGCCGCGCCATTCACCGGTGGCACTCTTTCTTCTAAAGTATATGCCAAGCACGTTTTCCGAATAATTTGTCATCATGCCGAATATGGCCATAACCCACATCCAGAATATTGCTCCGGGTCCACCAGCGATTATTGCAGTTGCAACGCCAACAATATTGCCGGTTCCAATCGTGGCAGCCATAGCCGTGCAAAGGCTCTGAAACTGCGAGATAGCCTTATTGTCTTTTGCAGTATGAGCCGTTATGTGGCGGTCAGTAAAAATAGCGCCAATTGTCTTTTTAATCCAATGGGCAAAGTGTGTAAACTGAAAGCCCTTGTTCACAAGGGTCATGATTATTCCGGCCGCAAAAAGCAATACAATTCCGAAAACACCCCAAACAACGCCGTTAACCGCGCCGTTCACCTTTGCTATGACATCAATCATAAGCACCTCCACATAAAAAAAAGGCACAGAATTATGACAAGTCTTGTGACATGTCATAACGCCGCGCCTTTGCTACTATTGATAGTATTGCATAAAAATGCAATCTTGTCTAGCAGGTAACATGGAAATCAATTTTGGGCTCCACTCCCAGAAAAAATTGATTTCCCTACAGGCCTTTGCTACCAGCCCCAAGAATTGTTCTGGTCGCTGACATTTTTTGTATATGGGGAATCCCTAAAGGAATAGTAAACCTTTGTTACGCCTGAATGGTCGGGGTTTGTAAAGGTGTTTCCGCTAAAGTCTATGTTGCGGCACTTGTTAAAGACGATTACCGCCTGGTGCGTCCCGTAGCCCGTGTTCTTTCCGGTGTTGCCTGTAAACCTTACGTTCTGAACCCAGCCTAGCCCTGTCTGCCAGCCACCGCAGTGCCAGACTCCGTGATGGAAATTTTCTACATAGTTACCTTCAATTAAAATGTCGCCGGTGGAATAGTTTTCGCTTATCGGAACCTGTTCTGCGCCAGTGCTGAATCCTGTCTCGCCATCGTAAAGGCGGTTGTTCCTAATTATTATGTGCTGGCCGCCGTCGCAGTAGATGCTTCCCGCTGTTGCATTGGGGGAGACGCAGTTTTTTACCGTGTTGCCATAGATGTAAATGTAGCGGGCAAAGTCTTTTGAAGGGTCATCGCAGTAGCCGTAGTTTCCGCCAACGTCTATGCCTATGTTGCCGGTTGTGTCAATCGTGTTGCTTATAAGGTTTACGTATTCAACGTTTGCAGTTACGGTAAGGCATTCAGCCCAGCCTGTTGCCATGTTGCTAAAAGTGTTGTTGCTGATGAATATGTCGTGGATGGTATCTGTGGTGGAATTTCCGTAGACAATGATTCCGTTTGTTGTGCCGTGGTTTGTCGGTTCCGTTGTCTTTAGGTTTGTAAAGTTGCAGCGGTCTATTACTATGTGGTTTGCAGGCGGAGATACACCTATGCCGCCACCGCCATTTTTTGCCTGGGTATGGTCTTTAAAGGCAAGGCTTTCTATCTTTAGGTAGGAGCAGTCTTCTATCTTAAGTATTTTGTTATCGTTCCTAGTAATTCTTTCACCGGAAAGGGTAGCCCCGCTTGCTCCCTTTATTGTTATGTAGTTACCGGCATTTCCATGAATGGAAGAAAGCTTTATCCTTTCTGAATTTTTGAAAGTTCCCTGTACTACAAGAGTGTCGCCTGGCTGCAAAGCTCTTGCTGCCACTTCAAATGTCTTGAAGGGACTTGAACTTGTGCCGCTTCCTTCGCTTGAAGCACTTGCAGAAATATATAAGGTTCTTCCGCTGCAAGGAACATTTGGGCTAGAAAGGTCTCCCATGTAACCTGTTAGCCTTCCGTCCAAAACTGGAGTGGTAAATTCACCGTCATCATCATCACCGCATCCTGTTACAAGTGGAAGAAGAGCCAATGCAGACGTTACAAGTGCCAGAACCTTCTTTTTAGAAAACAACTTATCCGCTTCTTTTATAAAACTTAAAAACTGAAAATCTCTCATGGCACTTTTATACTAAAACGACATGAAAAATACAACACATTTTTTTAGTAGAAAAAACCTTAAAAATTGCATAAAGCGGACACAGGGAAATCAGTTTTGGGCTTCACTAGCAGTAAAATATGGGCAAAAAAAATACCGGACGGCAAGCACCATCCGGCATTTGTTAAAGGTCATTCAGCTTATTTGTTTGTGATAAGCAAAGTCTTTGAATCAAGCTTGAGGTTTGAATCAACAGCACCCTTCTTGCCCATCTTAAGGATTTTTACCTGTGTTCCGTTTGCCTTAGAAGCAACAAGGTGAACAACAGCTGTAAAATAAGGAAGAATAGCCTTTGGAGCCTGGTCTTCAAGATCCTCGCTGTTTGATGTAGCGCTAATCCAAACCTTTACCTTTGCAGCCTTTGCATAGCTTGCAACAGACTGGATGTCGTTTTCCTTTACCTTTGCAAAGTCAACACCGTCAATTACAACGCCAGCAACACCAATTCCGCCTGCCTTGAGAGCGTTAAGAGTGTTAACAACCTTCTCCAGGTTAAAGTTGTCCTGGTTAAAGTTAAGGATTGTGCGGTTGCGGTTAAGCTGTTCCTTTACATCTGCTGCGTTAGGAAGAGGCTTCTTCTTGGAGATTTCGTTAAAGATTCCATCGTACCAAGAAATTACGTTGTCTGACTTCTGGTCAAAAGAAACGTGAACAAGCTGCTTGTTGTTCAGAAGGGTGTCCATACCGAACTGTACAAGAACAGATGTCTTTCCCAAACCTTTCTTTGAAGTCAAAAGACCAAGCTCACCAGCCTTAAGACCACCGTTTGCAACTTCGTCAAAAGCGCGGACTGGGCTGCGTTCAAAAAGTTCCTGTTTAGCCATTGCTTACTCCTTATTTGCCAGCCTGCTCAGCCTTGCGTTTTTCCTGATACTTCTTCATCAGTTCTTCTGCAACAGCGTTAGGCACTTTTGCGTACTTTTCGAATTCCATTGTAAATTCTGCCTTACCCTGTGTTGAAGAGCGGAGAATTGTAGAGAATCCGAACATTTCAGAAAGAGGAACTTCAGCGTTTACCGTAGAAGTGTTGTTTTCATCTGTTGAATCGATGATAACACCACGTCTCTGGTTGATAAGGCCGAACATGTTACCCTGGAATTCTGTAGGACCTGCAATCTGTACCTTCATGATAGGTTCAAGAATTGCTGGCTTTGCCTTCTGGTAGCCTTCGCGGAAAGCAAACAAAGCTGCTGTCTGGAATGCCTGGTCAGAAGAGTCAACTGGGTGATACTGACCATCGTTGATTGTCATCTTTACGCCAACAACCGGAGCTCCGATGAGGGAACCCTTTTCCATAGCCTTTCTAAAGCCCTTGTCGCAAGAAGGGATGTATTCGTTAGGAATTGCACCACCCTTGATTGAGTCAACAAATTCGTAGTCTTTGTCAGCAAGAGGTTCCATAAAGCCTGCTACGCGACCGTACTGACCGGAACCACCAGTCTGCTTCTTGTGTGTGTAGTTGAATTCTGCACGCTGTGTAATAGATTCGCGGTAAGCTACTTCTGGCTGTGAAACTTCTACTTCGCACTTGTATTCGCGCTTCATGCGTTCTACGTAAACTGCAAGGTGGAGCTCACCCATACCCTTGATGATTGTCTGGTTTGATTCAGGATCAACGTAGGTCTGGAAAGTCGGGTCTTCCTTTGTAAAGCGGTTAAGAGCCTTTGCCATGTTTGCAGCATCAGACTTGTTCTTTGGAGCAATAGCTTCAGAAATAACCGGGTTAGGAACGTACATAGACTGCATTGTGTAGTTAAGGCCGCCACCGCAGAATGTATCACCGGAAGCACAGTCAACGCCGAACAAAGCGATAATGTCGCCCGGCATACCTTCGTTAATATCTTCCATTGCAGCTGCGTTCATACGGACAATGCGTCCAACCTTGAACTTCTTCTGTGCGCGTGTGTTAAAGAGTTCATCACCCTTAACAATCTTACCCTGGTAGATACGAGTGTAAGTAAGCTGGCCATACTGACCGTCATCAAGCTTGAATGCCAAAGCAACACAAGGCTTGTCTGCTGTGTTGAAGATTTCAACCTGGGCTTCGTTGTTGTCGCGGTCAAGAGCATAGTTGTGAACTTCTGTTGGGTTAGGCAGGTAGCGCTCAACAGCATCCAAAACTGGCTGGATACCCTTGTTCATGTGTGCTGAACCGCAGAATACGCCAACAAACTGTTCTGCAAGAGTTCCCTTGCGGATAGCTTCAATAACCTTTGCGTCTTCTACATCATCGTAGCCCTTTTCCATGATTTCTTCCATAAGGGAATCATCAAACATGGAAGCTGCATCGAGGAGCTGCTCACGCTTTTCCTTTGCCTGGTCAAGCAATTCGGCAGGAATTTCTGCAACGCGGACTTCTTCACCGTCGTGGCCTTCAAAGTAGTAAGCCTTCATAGCGATAAGGTCTACTACACCCTGGAGCTTGTCTTCAAGTCCAATCGGGATTTCCATCATATATGCGTTAAGACCAAGTTTCTCGCGAAGCTGCTGGCATACGCGGATTGGGTTTGCACCCTGGCGGTCACACTTGTTAACAAATGCAATGCGGGGTACATGATAGCGCTTAAGCTGGCGGTCTACAGTAATTGACTGGGACTGAACGCCTGCAACAGCACAAAGAATCATGATAGCACCGTCAAGAACGCGGAGTGAGCGCTCTACTTCTACGGTAAAGTCTACGTGGCCTGGGGTGTCGATCAAGTTGATCGTGATGTCCTTCCACTGAACCTGTGTAGCAGCTGACTGGATTGTGATTCCGCGTTCGCGCTCCAAGTCCATTGAATCCATTACAGCGCCTACACCGTCTTTTCCATGAACTTCATGAATCTGGTGAATCTTGTTGCAGTAAAACAAAATACGTTCAGATGTAGTTGTTTTACCTGAGTCAATGTGGGCACTGATACCGATATTACGCACTTTAGTAATATCAAAAGCCATATTGTCTACCTCTCAAAAAAGAATTCATAAGTAACAATCCGCGAAAAAAAGCCAATTTCGCATAATGTATATTATTATCGCATTACTTTACTAGAAATAACCAGAAAATTCAATAGGCAAAGCAGATTTTAATGGCATTTTCCGACAAAACTTTACTGAATTTCACAAGAAAATGAAAATTTCGCATTCACACAAAGGGACTGCCCCCTAAAGCTCACCGCCAAAGACGAATCAATTTTTTCGCCATCCAATTTTCCTTCTATTATATTGCAAGTCGCACCACCCCCAATAGAAAGCGAAAAGTCATCAGGAAAAACTTCCGGCCGCAAAGAGAACTTTAGAGAAAGAGTGTCCTTTTCCCCAGCCCTCTTTGCAGAAAGAGACATGGACGAGCGAAAGAAATCAAAATTCTGCTTCCAGGAAAGCCCCGCCTTGTAAACGCCCTCCTTTTCAGCCTCAAATTCTCCGCTTGCGTACAAAGAAAAAGCCGCCCTGCCCCGGTTCAAGGAAAGATCCGCCCTAAGCAAATCACGCTCCCTGCCCTCCCCTTCAGCAGAAGAGCCAGAAGAAGCAGAAGCTGCCCCGTAAACAGTCCGCCTAAAGGAAGCCCCGCCACGCAAAAGAGACTCCCTAACATAAAAAGCATGTGAAGCGCAGCCAAAAAACTGCCTTGCAACATCAGAAGCAGAACCGCTTGCAGTAATCAGCCCAGAGTCTGCGCCATAAAAGCCAGCGGAAAAAGAAGTAAGCCCAAGCCCAGAAGGAAGGTCAAAGCCGTCCACCGTCCTGAACCAGCGGTAAAAGCCACCGGAAGGGTTCTGGTTTGCCCCAAAGACGGACGAAGACTTTGCAAAAGGAAGCTTAAGGTTTAAAACCCCGCAACAAGCAGCATAATTTTCTTCTTTATAAGGAAGACTTTTGCTAAACCAAGAAGAAGAGTATTCCCTGCCATGGGTAAAAGCCCCCGCCGCAAGAGCCGCCTCCAAAAGACAGCCCTTTGCAAATTCAAACGGAAGGCTAAGGCTAAGCGCCCGGCTCTCATCATTAGAATACATGGCGCAAAGTTCCGGCTTAAAAGAAGAGTTCCCCACCCCCAGGCTTGCAAATAAAGCCTCTTCCCTCTGGGCGGAAGAAAGGGATGGCATGGAAAAACCAAGGTCCCCCTTTGCAAAAGAAACGCCCCTAAGCGAACTGCCACCGGAAAGCAAGGGACTTTTAAAAAGAGAAATTGCATGCGAAAAAGAAAGCGTTCCCAAAGCAGCCCTTGCCCTAAGAGGAAAATCACTTGGACTCTGAGCCAAAATCCCCCAGCGCTTAACAGCCTGACCTTTTACACAAGAAAAGCCACCTTCAAACCCTTGCTCAATTTCATCAGCGGTCTGCAAAGGAAGCCCGGCACCTGCAAAAAGAGAAAGCCCCGCAAAGTCAAGCCTTACCCCGCCGTCAAATTTGTACCTGGCATCCCCTTCTTTTTTGCCAAAAGACTTATCCATCTTTGCGGCAGAAGAAAGCACAGCCCCTTTAAAAACTCCCTTCGTTTTTGCCGCAGAACTGTCAGAAGAACTTGCAGGAGGACTTTTAGGCACAACTTTCTGAACCGCATCCCTAAGCAGGGCAGAAGATGCCGAATTTGCAAATGCAGACAGAGGCACAAAGGGCAAAATAAAAGCCAGCAGAAAAATGTGGCCATTGCAAAAAAATTTTTTCTTCATACCTATTAATTAGCCGTAAAAATTCAAAAACTGACACATTTGCGTAAATTTTTTATTTTATTTTTTAATTTTGCGGCACTTGCCTTTAAAGACCGCAATTTTGTCCGCTGCCCAAAGTGGATTTTATGTGGCGCTTCCGGGGTTCCGCGGGGCCCTACCCGCTCCATTGCTCCGCAACGTGCTCCGCACGCCCCTCCAGTGCCTGCCGTGCTTTTTTATGCTGCCAGTTGGCATTGGAGCACAGAAATCTTTAGGGAATCCCATAAAATGCATGACTTTGCAGAAAAAAAAGTTAGCAGACACAAGCGCGGCAGGTGCTGGAGGGGCGGGCGAAAGCCCGTTCCGGCGGGAGTGCGCAGCGCGACCAGAGGAATGGAGCCGAAAGGCGGAACCCCGCAAGTACCACACAAGGGGCATGTCTTGCAGCAAAGAAGTTTTGGCGGAAAAAAGCCAAGCGCCGCAAAAAAAAAAAGAAGAAATTCACCTTGAATTCTGCAATTTTCCTTTGCAAAGCCTTGCAAACTTTTGAAAAATTTACTAAACTATGCAAACTTTACATGGCATGAAAGCCCGTAGACCGCGTCTGGTACAGGGGAAAATCAATCAAGAAACGGTTTTGTTTTTTCATTATGCGGTTCCAAGGCAATTCATGCAGCGCAAAATGCGCATGGGGAAAACATAATGGAAGAATCTACTCTCTCACAGGAAGCGGAAGTTTCTACATCCCTTCCACAGGACGCGGCTGTACAGTCCGCTGATCAGAATGTTTCCGAAGCAGTTGCCACGGAAAACTCAGAAGAAAAATCACAGACAAGGACAGAATCCTCTGTTCCGCCAGCAGACGAAATTGCCGACGAAGCAGAAGACGAAACAATTCACTTTGAAGACCTTGGCCTGGACGAAATTACACTGGAAGCAATCCGCAAAAAGGGCTTCCGCGTACCGTCTCCAATCCAGGTGCTTGCAATACCCCGCCTCTTGAACGGAGATGCAAACGTTATTGCACGCGCCCGCACAGGTACCGGTAAGACAGCAGCATTCGGACTGCCTCTTGTTCAGACCCTCCGCGAAGAAAGCGACCACGTAAGGGCCATCATCCTTGAACCAACCCGCGAACTTGCCATGCAGACCTGTACAGAAATGGCTTCGTTCACAACAGGACGCTGCCCCCGCACTGCCGTAGTTTACGGTGGAGCTTCCATGGGCGAACAGATGCGTTCCCTCCGCCGCGGTGTAGAAATCGTAGTTGGAACACCGGGACGCGTACAGGACCTTATGGACCGCGGTGTTCTTGACATTAGCAAGATTGACTACTTTATCCTTGACGAAGGCGACGAAATGCTGGACATGGGTTTTGTTGACGACATTGAAAACATTTTCTCTGCCGCAAACCCAGACTGCCGCGTTCTCCTCTTTAGCGCAACAGTTCCCCAGCCAATTCTTAAGATTGCCCAGAAGTTCATGGGTGACTACGAAATTGTTGAGGAAGAAGGCCACGAGGAAGAGCCTCTCCTAATCGAACAGAAATACTGGCTTCTGCGCCAGAACGAAAAGATTGAGGCACTTGTACGCCTTATAGACATCTCTCCAGACTTTTACGGTCTTGTATTCGTACAGAGAAAGTCAGACGCAGACATGCTGAACAAGGTGCTTGACGAAAAGGGCTACCAGGTTGCAGCACTCCACGGAGACATTCCTCAGGGACAGCGTGAAAAAATCCTTGCACGTTTCCGCGCAAAGAAGACACGCATTCTTGTTGCTACAGACGTTGCAGCCCGCGGAATTGACATTGGCGGTTTGACCCACGTTATCAACTACGAGCTACCTTTTGACGCAGCAACTTATGTCCACAGAATTGGACGTACAGGACGCGCCGGTGCAGAAGGAATGGCTGTTACATTTGTCCGTCCCGAAGAAGCAAGGCGCAAGCTCAACTTCCTCCGCAATGCGGTAAAGCGCATGGCAAAGGGAGAGATGCAGGAAGGAACAATTCCTTCTATAGAAGAAGTTCTTAACGCCAAAAAGCAGCGTCTCTTTGAAGAAGTAAAAGAACAGATCGGCCTTGGCGAACACGAAGCAGAAGCCAAAAAGGCAGATGAAGATGATGATTCAGAAAAGACGATTGGCGAACAGTGGAAGGAAGGAGCAGAAGCTTCCGCAGAAGAAAAATCTACTCCACACCTCCGCAAGGGCGACCCAATTTTTGACAAGCTTGCAGAAGAAATCTGTAGCGGTCAGAACCCTCAGGACGTTGTAGCATCGCTTTTGGCAGCAACATACGGAAAAGAACTTAGCGTAAAGCGCTACAGCAAAATAGGCACAAGCCTTGCAGGACGCGCAGACAGAGACCGCGGGGAACGCGGTGGACGCGAAAGAGACCGCGGTGGAAGAGACAGAGACCGTGGCTTTAGAGGCGGACGCGAAAGAGACGGAATTGCTGTATCCGAAAACCAGATACGCCTTTTTGTTCAGCTTGGCTGGAAAGACAGGTACGATCCACGCCGTGTGGCAGAATTCTTTAGCGACCTTGTTGGCGTACAGAACAGGCAGGTGGACGACATAGACATGGCAGAAAGATTCTGTCTTGTTACACTTCCAAAAGAAGCGGGAGAACGCGCACTTGACCTTTCCAAGATGGACACTTCACTTCCACACATGCACGTAGACTCAAAGTCCGTTCAGGGCGGAGACAGCTACGGTGACGACTTTGGTGGAAGAAGCGGACGCTCTCGCAGAGGCCGCAGAGGTGGACGCGACAGGGACCGCGACGGTGGTTTTGGACGCGAAAGAAGGTTCGGCGGAGACCGCTATGCAGTTGCCCGTGGAGATGACGACGACTGGGGACGCGCAGACCGTGGCAGAGGATTCAGCTCTAGGGCAAAAGGCGGAAGCCACACTCGTCCTGGAATCCACACTGCAACCCAGCGTTCAGGTGGCGGCATGGCAGCTCTTTACAAGAAGGGCGGAGCTGACGAATACTAATACGATAATTATCAAGGGAGTTCCCTTGACCCCTAACTTTGGAGGGGGAAAACCAGCTCGGAGTCCGAAGCCCGCAGTTTTTCCCCCTCCAAACCTCCCCCTTTACTTGGGCACGGCTTAGGGCTCTGCACTAAGAACCCGAATTTTTAGTTCACCAAATGTTTTTTTTGTGAAAGTTCGCTTTATCGGGTCTGGAGTTATTTTTTTCTTTCTTGCCAAACAATATCGAGCCATGGAGGGCGGGTTAGCAGCATGCAGAATTGCATAGCGATTCTGCAATCCCAAGAAAAATCCACGGAGGGGGTTTTCTTGGGCAGGCACGGCTTAGGCATGTTGCGATACGTTGAGCAACATGGCCCCTAAGAACCCCTCGGTTTACAATAGTTTTTTTTTCTTGCCATACAATATCAAGCCATAGAGGGTGGGGGTGCAGCAATGCCAACCGTCATCCCGAACTTGATTCGGGATCTGTAAAAGCTGGTGCATAAACTTCTACAGACCCTGAGTTGCTACAGGCGCACAAAGCGGTGAACAGAGGGATTTATCATGTACTATATTAATAAAGCTCAAAAACGAAGTTCTTCTCAAATTGTAATTTTTATTTTTTTCCTGATTGTTTATTGCGCACAGATGGTATTTGTCATGCTGTTTTTAATGGATAAGTATGTGGCAATTATGAAGCTGCTGTTTGGGATAAAGAAGGGTGAGCTGGTATTTGCTCCAATTGGGTGCCTCATCTTTTCGTTCACAGGCTTTTTGCTTTGGATTCCAATTTCATACTATATCTTAAAGGCAGTTTTTTCCCTGCTTTTTAGGATGAACAAATTCTTTGCATCAATAGATTCAAAAGAAAACTACAGGGGCGGAAGGTACAGTCTTGGCTCTTACGAAAGGGACATGGCCCTTTGCATTGTAATAGAACTTGCAGCACTTTTCTTTTTTGTCTTTAGCATTTTCTACAACATAAGGGTGCGCGACGAAGGCATTATCCACAAAAAATTCTTTAGCCTAAAGTCAGAACTTATTCAGTGGCATAGCGTAGACAGCCTTGATTTTTGTTTGGAAATAGGCAAGAGTAAAAAGGAATCTGCCACGCCAAAATTCATAGTCCACGCAGGAAACACAAGCCTTGACTTGTGGAATGGATTTGGAATAGGAAGCCCAAAGGTTGAAGAACTAATTTCTTTTACCGAACTGCTTCTAAAGAAAAACCCCGCCGCCAGACTGAACATAAACTTTGAGCTTTCCGCAAAGAACTTGTCCGTGCTAAAAAAATACAAAAGTGGCGAAGAAAAAATACGGCTCTTATACAATTACATCCTGCAAAAACAAAAAAGCACAAATGTGCAAGGAGAAATATATGGAATGTAAAATGAATTTAAAAAAGGCAATCAAGAACGACTACCCATTGGGACTTGCGCTGATTGCACCGCTTATGTGCCTTGTTGTACTCGCCATCCTAATCGGGACAAATAACGTATGCCCGCAAATATTGCGCAACATGACCTTGGCAGAAATGTGGGGAACTCCAGACTTCCGCATACTTGCTTCATTTTCCTTGATTATTGTCGTAACACTTATTTTATTTGTAAAAAGAGTCTTGTACATAAAGTCTTTTGAAAACGAGTACAGAACTGTAGACGCAAAAGTTGTAGACATAAACTATGTAAAAGACAGGTGCGGCGTGGACGTGGAGTTTAACTTTAATGGAGAAAGCTGCAGCAAACACTTTATGCTCTTTAACAACAAGCAGACCAGATACGTTCACATGGATTCAGACGTAAAGCTGATAATTAAAAACGAAAACCCAAAGAAATGCTTGATTAAAGACCTGTATTTTGATTAGTTTTTAAAGAAAGGCTAAACTTATACAGACCCTGAGTCAAGCTCAGGGTGACAGGCGGCAACTGTCATTCCCAACTCGCTTTGGGATCTGCTGAACATGCCACCCGTCATCCCGAACTTGTTTCGGGATCTGTTGAACATGGGCAATCGTCATCCCGAACTCGATTCGGGATCTGCTGAACATGGGCAACCGTCATCCCGAACGCGTTTCGGGAGCTGTAAAAAATACGCATAAAACTTATACAGCCCCTGAGTCAAGCTCAGGGTGACTGGCGCAATATAAATTAAAAAGGAGACAAAAGTTATGGAAGAAAAAGAAACAGAAGCAAAGCATGCAGACAAGCTGCAGAAGTTTGACGTGCCAAAGTACATAAAGGTTTTGAGCGTCATATACATTGGGGCAAGCATTGCAACAGGCTTCTTGAGTTTTGCGGCAACCTTTTTGGAGCAGGGAAAAATTACTGTAGTCCAGACTCAGTATATCGTAACAGTCTTAGGCAATGTCCTTACAGGATTTCTCTTTTGGGGAATTGGCCAGGTCTTCTCTAAATTTATGGAGAAGAACAAATGAAGTTCAGAAGCTACCTTACAGCCAATAAAATTTTATCCGTTATCAATATAGTCTTTGCGCTTATCTCTTTAGTCATAATGATTCTTGGCAGCAAAACAGTGTTCGAAATGTTCAAACTGAGCGGAGAAATGAACAAGGACATTCCTGCAATAGCAATATATCTCCGCGCCATAAACCAGATAGTCGAAGGCGTCAGATTTAATCTGGAAATACTTCTTGCAGGCCTTACAATGTTTTTTGCCGCAAAGAATTTTAAGCTTGTGTACGGAAAGATTCGGGAATATTTTTAGCAGATTATCGGGCCGTGGTTCGACAAGCTCACCAACCGTGGTTCCGACAGGCTCACCAACCGTGGTTCGACAGGGCTCACCAACCTGTCCGGTAATGACACATTTTTTTTAACGCCATTTCCCTGCGTCACCCTGAACTTGTTTCAGGGTCTGTGCCACCATACGTCCGCTAACATTCATAGATGCCGAAACCAGTTCGGCATGACCGGTTTGCAGCACAAGGAAACAGAAACCTACGCCGCCATGGAGCCCCTTTAGTACCGCGCAAGCGGTATGAGCCGAATAGGCGAAGAGCGGAACGGCGGTGACGCAAAGGCATGGGCGGTCGGATTAGTCAAAGAGTAAAATGGTAGAGCAAACAAAAGCACCGTCCATATTAGAAAAAAATTATTTTGCGTAAGATGGTGTGTAGGCTTCGTAGGCATCAAGCCAGCGCGTAATTGGAAGAGTCCAGTCGTCTTCGGTGGTGCCTTCCAGAAGGAAACGCTCGTACATAAAAATTATGTGGCTTCGGATTTCGACCTTGTCTTTTTCTGCAACGTCTTCTGCCTTTTGGAAAAGGTCGTTCACAAAACGCACGGCATCGCTTGCGGTAAAAAGTTCCGGTGCAAGGCGGGTGAGCATGTAGAGGGCGGCGGGTATGCAGTTTACGCTGTGCTGCTTAAGGTAAAGGACGGTCTCGCCAATTTCTACCGCGCGGGAATAAAGCTCCCAGTTCCACCTTTGTTTTTCCATGAATGTAAAGTTCTCGCGGTCAAAGAGCATTTTGTAAAAGCTAAAGCAGAGGCAGACGATGGAAATGTGCAGGCTTGGAACGCAGCAATAGTGCGGGTCTGCGGCACGGAGTTTTTTTACCTGTTTTTGGTCGCAGGGTGTGCGGTAGGTTGTGGTCATGCAGTGCCTGTAAATTTTTAGCGCATAGGTGTAGGTCTTTATCAGGTAGCGCATGAATTCTGCGCAATGCCTTGAACCCTGCAGCCAGCCGTAGCGGTGGAGCAGCATGTTTAGCGGGCGGATCCAGATGTTTATAAAATCCATGTAGCACTTTACGGTGTCTGCGCGGAAGGGAACCTTTTCGTCCAGCTCGTGGTCAACATGTTTTACAGGCCACCTGATAAGCTTTATTTTTCTTAGGTAAAGCGGCGCAAAGAATTTTCCTATTACGGAACCAAAGACCAGCCTAAAGGACGTTATGCAGCTGAAGGGGCTAAGCGGCAAGAGGAACCAGGGCGAAACAGGACAAAATGAATTGATGCTTTTGCAGCACACTTTCTGAATACGCTTTGCAGAAGGCTCTTTTACAAGCCCCCTTCTAAAAGGATACATTCCGCTCATTTTCCAAACACCTCTTTAGCAATAGCAACAGATTCCATGGCATCCTTTGCGTAGTAGTCCGCCCCGATTTTTTCTGCATAGTCGGCAGTAAGGACGGCACCCCCAACCATTATCCTGCACTCTTCACCGGCATCTTTTAGCGCCTGATGCAAAAGCTTTATTGTTTCTTCCATGTTGGCAACGGTCGTTGTCATTAGGGCGCTAAGACCCAAAAGCTTTATCTTGTTCTGCAATACCGTGTCGATTACGGTCTGGTAGGGCACGTTCTTTCCAAGGTCAATAACAGTGTAGCCGTAGTTTTCAAGCATTGCCTTTACGATATTTTTTCCAATGTCGTGAATGTCCCCGTAGACAGTGGCAATTGCAATAGTTCCCTTGCTCTCTTCTTCCGCACCGCTTGCGGCAAGTGTCTCTTTTATCTTTCCGAATGAATTTCCTACGGTTTCTGCGCTAAGCAAAAGCTGGGGCAGGAATTTTTTTCCGGTCTCAAAATCCTTTCCTACGTTGTCCAGTGCGGGAACGATGCAGTTGTTTATTACGTTTACCGGTGCTTCCGATTTTAAAAGCTCTTCGGTTGCAGCGGCGGCCTTTTCCTTAAAGCCTTTTTCGATTATGGTTATAAGGTTGTCTTCCAGGGGATTGTTCCCTGTTTTTTTTCCGTCTGAATTTACTGCTCCAGAAGAATTTACTCCGTCAGGCTTTTTTTTTTGATCCGAATTTTGATTCAACTGACCGCCAGCAGAAAGACCTGCCGACTTAAATGAAGTGCTTCCGCTTCCTGTGTTCAGGCAGATGGAAATTGTTCCGTCCGCAACAGCCTCTTCAAGGATTGCCTGCCTTGCCTTTGCGGATGAGGGGTCAACGGAACCAGTGTATGTCTGGATGTAGTCGAGTGAATTTTCATCGTAGCAGGCAAGCGAACGGTACGCGCGGAAGGTGTCCATCATTTGTGCGCTTGCCGGGTTTGCAATGCAGCCGGTAAGGCCCGCTTCCAGTGCAAGCATAAAAAAGCGGCTGTTCATAATGTCACGCCTTGGAAGGCCAAAGCTTATGTTGCTAACGCCCAGCACAAACTGCAAGCCGTCTTTGCCGTATTTTTCTTTTAACATGCGGATGGCGCGTACCGTTTCCAGGGCCGTTTTTTGTTCAGAGCTTACGGTAAGGGTAAGCGTGTCTATAAAAATGTCGCGGACAGGGATTCCGTATTTTGCGGCTTCTGCAATTATTTTTTCTGCAACAGCAACGCGACCCATTGCGGTGGGTGCAATTCCGCCCTCGTCTATGCAAAGGGCAACAAGGCATCCACCGTAATGCTGAACAATTGGGAATACCTTGTCCATAACTTCCTGCTTGCCGTTTACGCTGTTTACCAAAGCCTTTCCGTTGTAGTACCTTAAGCCCCGCTCCAAAACAGCCGCTTCGCTAGAGTCCAGCTGCAAAGGCACGTTGAATGTTGACTGGATTGTCTTTACCGCACGAACCATCATGTCTGCTTCGTCAATGCCAGGAAGTCCTACGTTCACGTCCAAAAGATGGGCACCCTGATTTATCTGGCTTTCTGCTTCGTTTATAAAGAACTGCATGTCTCCGGCAGTAAGCGCTTCCTTGCACTTCTTTTTTCCGGTTGGGTTTATGCGCTCACCAATTATTACAGGGCCAAAGCTTCCGCCAATCTGCTGGCTCTTGTTGTAGGAACAGACGTAGGTTGCGTTAACGCCGTCCGTAAGAGGTATTTCTTCTTTGCCATTGCCAAAAGGCTTGCCACTAGAACCAGAAGATTCATCTTTTGAAATCTTTTCTATCATTGCTCGGATATGCGTTGGGTTTGTTCCGCAACAGCCGCCCAAAAGAACAGCCCCTTCACGTCTATTCTTAAGCTGGGACGCGGCAAATTCAGCTCCTTCAACAAGGAAAACAGTCTTTCCGTCCACCACCTGTGGAAGCCCCGCATTCGGCTGAATCAAAACTGGAAGATGGGCATAGCGCAAAAACTGACGCGCAAGTTCCTCCCCTTCTTCAAGCGAACCGCCACAGTTAAAGCCAATAACATCCGGCCTAAGGGCTTCAAGATAGGTTACGCAGGTAAGCACATCCGCTCCGGTAAGAGTGCGAAGGTTTTCCTGAAAAGTCATCGTGGCAACAATGGGCAGCTTTGTGTTTTCCCTTACGGCAAGAATTGCAGCCTTAACCTCAAACAAGTCGCTCATGGTTTCTATTATGGCAAGGTCTGCACCGGCTTTTTCTGCCGCCACGCAAGCCGTCTTGTAGGATTCGTATGCCTGGTCAAAAGTAAGGCTTCCCATCGGCTCCAAAAGCTTTCCAATCTGGCCCGTGTCCCAGGAGCAAAAATGGGGGCCTTCAATTCCTTCTGCCTCAGCCTTTGCAATTGCCGCCTTTTGAATTTCTACAGCCTTTGCAATGTATTCTTCTGCAGTGTGGGCAGACTTTTCAAGCTTAATGGGGTTTGCACCAAATGAATTTGCGGTAAGCACATTGCAGCCCGCCTTCATGTACTGCATGTGAATGTCTTCTATAATTTCCGGGTGGTAAAAATTCAAGTCCTCTGGAATTGCATAGCCAACAACCCCGCTCTTTTGAATCATGGTTCCCATGCCGCCGTCAAAAAATACCGGCTTTCCAGATTCAATTTGAGAAGCTAAAAATTCGCGGAAGGTATATTTTTTCTTGCCCATCAACTTGCCCATCTAAATTGAATTCCCCGCCTCAATGATTTTGTCAATGTTCTTCATTATGGCAATAGCAACTTCCGGCTTGTTCATCGTATAAATGTGAATTCCCCTAACGCCGTTGCTAACAAGGTCTATAATCTGGTCTGTTGCATAGTCAATTCCGGCCTGCCACATTGCTTCGGGATAGTGCTCAAACTTGTCGCAGAAAGAAAGCAGCTTGGAAGGAATGTATGCGCTGGAAAGTTTTACCATGCGCGCCACCTGGTTTGAATTTGTAATGGGCATAATTCCCGCAAAAACAGGGACCCTTATTCCCCTGGACTGCAAGCGGTAAAGGTAGCTGTAAAGCATGTTGTTGTCAAAAAACATCTGGGTGGTCAAAAAGTCAACGCCAGCATCCACCTTGTATTTTAGGTTGTCCACATCTTCGTCGCGGTTGGCACTTTCGGGATGGCCTTCGGGGTAGCAGGCACCGCCAACGCAAAAGCCCTCTTCCTTTAAAATCGTAACAAGCTGGTTTGCATGGCAAAGCTCGGGAACAAGGGCAGTTTCCCCTTCTTCAAGGTCACGGGGCATGTCTCCGCGCAGGGCAAGAACGTTTTCTATACCGCAGCCCTTCATGTCGCGCACGGTCTCGCGGACAGATTCAGGAGTATTGCGAACGCATGTAAGGTGGGCAAGTGCCGGTGTTCCAAAAGAAATCAGTTTCTGGGCAATCTCTACGTTGTTGGTTCTTTTTCCGCCACCCGCACCACAGGTAACAGACATAAAATCGGGCTTAAGGGCAGAAAGCTCCTTTGCAGCATTCACAACATTGTCAAAATTAACCTGCTGCTTTGGAGGAAATATTTCAAATGACACAATCGTTTTTTTGTTATCGAGTATTTCTTTAATTGTCATTCTTCTATTATAAAGACTTGCATTTTGTTTTTCAACTGGACGGCAGGTCCCTTTCAACTGTGCCCGCACACCGTGCGGTCAGCCTTATCTTTTACCCCGCTTTCCAGGGTTCCGCCTTTCGGCTCCATTGCCGTTGGCAACCCGCTGCGCGGGCCCTTACAATCGGGCGTAGGCTTAAAATCAAGACCGCCCCTTCGAGAACAGCTGGAAAGGGTTCTATTCCCCATCTCCGCCCACCCGGTAAGCCTGTCGAACCGACCGATAACTAGCAGCTGTCCCCTTCGACTGGCTCTGGGAACGAGGCTATTCCCACCGCTCGGTGAGCCTGTCGAACCGACGGACAACTAGCAGCTGTCCCCTTCGACTGGCTCTGGGAACGAGGCTATTCCCCACCGCCCGGTGAGCCTGTCGAACCGGCCTTTGCAAACTCCTTTAACTTGTCAAAGTTCCCAGCAATTAAAGCTTCTTTTTTCTTCCTTGTCCATCCCTGTATCTGTTTTTCACGGCAAAAAGCATCTTCTATTCTAGAAAATTCCTCTGCATAAACAAGTTCCACTGGCAAATGCTTTCTGGTAAAATTTGCTCCCAGCCCATTTCTATGCTCCTCCACCCGCATTTCCAAGTCGGTTGTACTCCCTGTATAGTAACTTCCGTTTGCACATTTTAAAATATACATATAAGCTTTCACAGTTACATCCCCTTCAATTTTCCAGTCTCCGCTCGCCCGGTAAGCTTGTCGAACCGGCTGATAACCAACAGATGTTCCCTTCGACTGGCTCAGGGAACGGATCTATATTCCACCCACCCCCGCCCACCCGGTAAGCCCGTCGAACCGACCGATAACCAACAACTGTTCCCTTCGACCGGCTCAGGGAACGAATCTACATGACACCGCCCGCTCGGTGAGCCTGTCGAACCGACGGATATACTAACAACTGTCCCCTTCGACTGGCTCAGGGAAGGGTTCAATTCCTAGACAAAAGCCGCAAGCTCTTCCCAGCGCGAATATGATTTTTCAAGCTCCTCTTCCACCTCTTTGTACCTGCTACCAGCCACAGAAGCCTTTTCGTAGTCACCGCTGGCCATGTCTTCCTCAAGCTTTTTCTGCTCATCCTCAAGCTCTGCTATGCGCACTTCAAGCCCTTCAAATTCCTTCTGCTCCTTAAAGGAAAGCTTTTTCTTCTTTGCAGGTGAGGCACTTTGCGAAGCCCCAGAAGACGAAGCGCCATCAAAAGCAGCACTTCCCTTCTTAGCGTCCGCCAAAGAACTTTGCCTTGCCCTCTCAGCCTCAGCATCCTCCTTTGCCTTAAGCTCCATGTACTGAATGTATTCGCTGCACTTCCCCACGTAACCGGACACGCTTCCGTCGCTCTCCAAAACAAGAAGCGTATCTGCAACCTTGTCCATAAAATAGCGGTCGTGGCTAACAACCAAAAGGCAGCCGGAAAAACCGGAAAGGAACTGCTCAAGAATATTCATCGTAAAAATATCAAAGTCGTTGGTGGGTTCATCCAAAATCAAAAAGTTGGGATTGGAAAGAAGAAGCCGCACAAGAAAAAGCCTCTTCCTCTCACCGCCGCTCAAAGTTCCAACCGGTGAATACTGAACCTTTCCCTCAAAGCCAAAGCGGTCCAAAAACTGAGATGCGCTAAGGGTAGTTCCGTCGTTCATCTGCATAACCTCAGCCGCCTCTTTTGCGTATTCAAGAACCGTCATGTCCAAATCTGCAAAAACAGGATTCTGCTTGTAATAGGCAAAGACCGTGTTTTCCCCAACCGTAACCGAACCCTTGTCCGGCAAAAGTTCCCCGGTAATTATGTTAAGCAAAGTTGACTTTCCAGTGCCGTTGTTTCCAAAAACGCCAATCTTCTGCCCCTTGTTAAAGGTAAAAGTAAAATCCTTAAGCACAGGAGCCGCATTCTGAGCACCCGCATCTTTACCGGCACCATTCTTGCAAGCACCATTCTTTGAAAGCCCGGCCTTTTTAGCCGCCGCATACCCCTTGGGAAAATCCTTACAAATATCCTTCAGCTCAAGAATCTTTCCGCCAAGCCGCCGCCCCGCAACCTCAAATGCAAAGCCCTTCTCCTCCTTAAGCTTCTCGCGGTTAATCAATGCCATATCGTGCTGAATGCGAGCCTTAGCCTTTGTTCCCCTTGCGCAAGGACCCCGCATAAGCCAGTCGCGCTCAACACGAAGAACAGATTCAATGCGCCGCTCCGTATTCTTGTAAACTTCAAGCTCGGTCTGCTTCTTTTCCAAATAAGTTGAATAGTTGCCCTTGTAAAGCTTAACGCCGCCGTTAGCAATCTCGTAGATATTGTTGCAGACTGCATCCAAAAAGTAGCGGTCGTGCGTTACCATAAGA
>Ga0310695_10005385_pt1 | contig 22372 bp, 7 predicted proteins | sample RumenRJG_04DNA_FD_203882 | JGI IMG/M metagenome (GOLD analysis project Ga0310695, IMG submission 203882) | Bovine rumen microbial communities from Lethbridge, Alberta, Canada - RJG_04 (v2) (version 2) | ecosystem: Host-associated > Mammals > Digestive system > Stomach > Rumen | place: Canada...
GTGCACAAATAATGTGTACGATTTGTTATTTTTGTTTTCGCTCATAAAGAACCTCCTTGAGCTTGTTCTACTAATATAATATATAATCGCCCCAATATAGTTTACTAACACATTATTATATATCTTATTTCATAAGGAGAAATTATGATTTATAAATACAATGACGAATTGCCGCCAGATATTGTTGAAAAATACAATGCAGCGATAAGTGATTTTATTAAAACCTATCCAAGTCGTGTACAAGTATCTATGCAAGAAAATGACAATGTCGTGATAACTTTGTTGTATGGATATGAACGCGGTAACATCAGTTCTATTCTTAGAGAAATAGCTACACGATGTCGTGGAGCTTTAGTAGATGATGTATTTAGAATGGATATCCCTTCTTGTAGAATAGTTTATGCAAATACTTCAATTCTTCGTTTCGCTGGAGATTTAAATGCTATTTTGGAAGACATTCCTGCATTATCTGATAAATTAGAAATATATAAGAAACCTATTGTTAGTAAGTTGCCTTCTGAAGTAAATTTACCGCAATCATTTAACACTGATGTCGAAACGATAATAAATGTTGGCGAAACATTTAAAACACAAAACATTTCTACTAGTAAACAAGAAAGCATGGGTATTACTACTCAGATCATCGGTAATAAAGAACATGTGATTATCAATCCTAAAACTGTAGAGAAATATGCCAATTCACATGTTAATGATGTACTTGGAACTTCTTTAAATAATGCAGTTCAAACTATTGTTGAAACATTCACAAATTCTCCAAGTATTACTACGATTAAGATTGTAGAAAAATTGGAATCTGCCGGTTTAATACTAGAACGTTTGAATAAAGACATTATAATGATCGGAAAGGTTATAGAAAAACCCGAAGATAAAGAAAAGAGCGAAACTGGCGCTAATGAATACGTGCTTGAACCGAATACTATTAAATACGCATTGCTACATATCGGTATCGACCCAGCTAATGCTGGACAAGTTTGTTATTCTGCTCCTGAAAAATTTGATGTGATAGTTTTAAATGGCTATTCTCAGCAATTTAAAATAGTGAATATGTGGGATAGCAGCGTTAATAATTTTACGATACCGTTGCCAATATTCATATTGGTGAATAAGCAAGATAAAACTATACTTGCCGGCGACTATGCGTTACCTTGGATATGTGATTGTCGTGATAGTTTTAATAGTTGGAAATCGAAATTAACCCGCGAATATCAATATAATGAATACGAATACAATGATGAAACTGAAGAGATGGAAAGTGTTGAACATAGCATAACTGTTTTAAATGAAAAAAATTCTAAATTACGAACGTTCTGTGAATGTGTAAGAAATAATAATTTGACTGAAATAAATCGAATGGTTGAAGAAGCAAAAGCGAAATATTTTGCGATGTGCTCCGAAAAATATCTTCAAGCGATTTCATTAGATCCATTCGTTTCTAAAATAATGATTCCATTAAATCCTCCATTGCCAGCAGATAACATAAATGATAAATTTGGATACGTGTTATTTCAATCAATAATAGATTACATGTCTAATGATCAAATAAAAGATAATGAAAAAACAAAGTTTATAAACAATTGCAAAGTTTTAAGTCAAAAATATGGACAACCGTATTCAGTACAAAGCTTAATCGATTATTTAAATCAAGCATTGACTGCAGATTATGACAAAGTTGCAAACACAAGTATGTTATCGATGGTAAGTATGTGTAATTCAGATATGACATTTTTGCCAGTTGGGAAAGGTGGTTGGAATAATCCATTTAAACCAGATTATGGCAAAAGAATATATACCGAAAGTTTTGGAATTTTAAATGCGGATGATATCGATACTACTAAAATTAGGTATTTTGTATCTTTACTAGGTGGAATTGAAAGCGACAGTAGTTTTAAACTAAGTAACAAATTGAACTCTTCTACATTTGTTATAAAATCTGCTTTCAAAACTGGTCGTCCAATAGATGTAGTTATCTATATGTAATAAAAAAAAGAAGGAGTTTAAATACTCCTTCTTTTTTACATTCTTTAAACCAATGTGTATTCCAATGATCTTCTTGGGCAAGACATCTTGAATTTTTCAGGTCGACGATTCACTGTGTATTTTAAGATGTTTCCAACAGTAATTCCAGACTGAATATAAGCTGAATCTTCCCAATCCGATTTAGGCCAGGATGGATTTGTTTTCTTGTAGTGTTTGTACCATTTATCATAGACAATTTGCACAACAAATCCATTTTCGCCCCAATCCCAGTTTTCTCCACCGAAGAATGTTCTGATGTTGAATGTCTTTTCTCCGGATTTCAAAAGTTCGTCAATCTTTTGATTGATCTCGTCAATACACTGATTAAGCTCAGTGTCACTTAAAATTCTGGGTTTTCTAAAACCCCCTTTTAAATTTGTAATCATAGAAACGTTCCTCCTTATTATTTGTCATTGATTACATTAATATAGTATATAATTAAAAACTATTTCTTGCATGATAAATAAATATAAATTATATATTATTAAAATGAGTAAATGCTCAAAAATAATATTATTTTAAAGGAGGTAACTTAAATGGTTACAACAATTACTCACGCCGAGATTTCAGCGACTACGGCAGGAAAACTCGGTGGAAACGCCACAGCAGAAAGCGTTTCAAATACTGTCAAGAAGTATTATGAAACAGCTTTCGAACTTATGAAGGACAAGGGTCCTAAATCATCAAAAGACACACTGTTGGTTGAAACACCCGGTGCTGGCTACAAGGTAAACTATCATGATTCATGCACAAAGAAGAATCCGGATGGTACAGAAGAAAAGATCGGAGCTCGCCGCAAGGTATCAATCGCTGTTCCGAACACATTGCTTAAGCTTATCAATGCCGACTTGATCAAGTTGGTTGTTGACATCGCCAAAGCTGCCAAAGCTGCTTAATTAAAAACAATTTTTACAATTGATTAATTTATTCGAGTAAATTAAACAACGACTGCCTAGAAATAGGCAGTCGTTATTATATATTTTTTTAATTAGTTGGCGTTGTAGAAGACAACCAAGTCGCATTTCTTGAAATTGTCATCGCCAGAAATAGTCAATGTACCATCGGCCATTTCGTGTAATAATGAAGTATTTGATGTTCGGAATTCTGGATCAATATTGAATGTGATAGAATCCAACGTTGTTGTTTCGTCACCATTCTCAATTGTATTAACTTTAACACCATTTACTGAAATCTTGAAATCTTTATAAATAATGTTACCCATAGCTTTCATTTTCTTATTAGAAGGTATACCATTGTTTACCATAGCACCTAAGAAACGAGCAAGTTGCATTTTCGGGTCAGAGTATTGCTTTTGTATGTATGGGTATCCAATTGAGTTACAACTATTCAAACCGTAATCTTGATTACCGACATCGGTTTCATAGGTTACGTTATGTGAGTATGATGCACCATCGGTTGCGCTAGTGAATGAGAATTTCTTCATAGAATGTGTTTGACCAGAACGAGATGTATTTTCCATTATGCAGATATCTGAGTTGTCTCCATCTCTAGCACTGAATTGCTTAAGAGGATAACACAACGTTCCAGTATCACCGTTATGATGACAACCAAACGAAGAATGTTCAGCGAAGAAAGCATTATCTGCAGTTTGTCCATCCGGATTAGCATTGATTACTTTGCCAGGGAGGTTTTCAACAGTTCCATCAACATGAAAAGCAACGAAACCATATGACATATCAGCGTAATTACCCGTTGATGTATCGTACGATTTATACGGAGCAGCAATCTCGCCATTGTAAGAAATCAGCTTACCAAGTTTACCATTTGCTACAGTAAATAATTCGTAGAAGTCATCACCATTGTACTGCATAACGTATGAGCACTTCATATTAAGATCGTCATTATTGAATTTTGTATCTGTTGAACCGAAATTATCCAACGTTATGGCATTCATCACAGCGATCAAACCCTGTTCGGTATCTTTCATATCGATTGTACATTTGCCACCACCATTAGACATTTCTGTGAAATAGTTGTTATCTGAAAGTACAATAATAGATTTCAAACCGTTCATTGGAACTTTATCCATTCTGTAAAGTTTGTGACCACCATGAATATTTGTAGCATCATATTCTTCAGGAACGATAGCATCGATGAAGACACCACGAAGTGTTTCGAAGATATTAGTTATACAACCACCATTTGGAGGAACGATTTCTGTAACTTTATTTGAGCCTTCTGCAGTAAACCAAGCATGATAGCCATAATTTCTACCTGTCACTGACAATGGATCGCCGTCTCCAGCAGAATAAATATCAGTTTGATTAAACTTCCATAATTTTATATCGCTGGCTGGAATGTTTTTGGCTTTTAAGAAACGGTTTACATAAGATGTATTGAATGTGTATCCATCGCCTTCTTGTGCTGGAGGATTATAAATGTTAAACATTCTAAGGTGTGGTGCAGGCATATAACGGAACACACCATATTGTGTCTGCATATGACGTCCATACATTGACCAAGAATTCAAAGTTAAAAGATCGTGATTGTTTTTCAAATCGATCATTTTTTTGTTAGTAAGATTTAACGCTATTCGTGGTTTAGCTTCTACAAGGTCAGTCAACGGATTAAATTTTGATGGTTTAGAATCGTCACGTATAAATCCACTATCTGTTTCAAAGTAAGTGTATCCTTCCATGAACTTAGAGTTCTTGTAAGGCTCACCAGCATCATAGTCACGTAGATTCTTGATTTCATCTTCGTAATTCACTTCAGTTTTGAAATGGAAACAATTTCGCTCCCAGTTGAAATACATTAATGAGTATGCGCTTTCATAAAGTACACCCAAGAAGTTACCAATGTACATCAAAGGTTCTTTAGTATCTGTTACTGTCAAATCAAACGGCAAGTCTGTATTTGGCAACATTCCAGAATCATTGGTCAAAATGTATTCTTTAACAGATTCACGCAAAATATCCAATGAACCATCATTTCCAGACAATTCAAATGTTTGACATTCCTCCAATTGAAGAAGACTGGTAGTATTTTTTAGAGCTTCATCGGTATCTATGCGGAAAAGACGTATAGACGATTCAACATTATAATCAGGTACAGCTACGCGATCTTTAACGACTAGTCTCGGGAATTTACCTTGCACAGCAACATAAATTCTAGTTCCTATAGAGTTTGCGCCAACAACAATACACGCTAAGTTGAAACCTTCTTCTGTCAAATCGATAACTCTATGTATTTGTACATTGTTGTATTCGTCTTTAGCGTCATAGCACAAATCAAATACACGGAAAATTTTGTTAACTTTATCGAAAAGAACCAACTTGTTTTCAGTGTTAATACCAATACTGTTTTTACCAAAGATCATGGCTATAGTGGTAGATTTCAAATCGGTAGTACTGTTGACAGCGAATGTGTAATTATTCAAGAATTTAGAACAGTTCTTTCTTTCTTTTTCCGAAGAATAATCCGAAACCATAGTCTTGGTTTTTCTATCAAAGAATATTTCATCGATACTGAAATTATCGATAGTTTCTTTAGTTCCGATTCTAAGACCATATGCAGTTTTCTGAGAAATGAATGTCTGACCGAATACATTTCGATCATACAAACTGTCAGTGTTATACATTAATGATCTAAGTTCTTCAAAAATATCAATAGGGATATTGTCACTTGAAGGATTTGCGGAATCGTAAATTACATCAAATCCACCATTGTCTGTATAAACTCTGAGAACACGTGTGATTTCATGAACGTTTGTATCCTCAGGATCAGGATTACAGTTCAATGTCATCGCTACTAAGTCTTGGTTTTCTGCAATTTCGATGCGATTGAACTTTATCGGATATTTGATAGTGCCATTTGGGTTTCTCGCAACGTCATCTTTAAATACTTTAGAAGAATAATCAGTAGCAAAACTTGACGGAGTGAGTTTGATAATAGAGTTACCATTTCTCAACGTTTGTTTTGAAATCAAGCAGAAGTTAATTTGTGCCTCAGGGTTAGAACCTGTTCCATTGAAAATATATCTTGTATTATCTGATCTTTCAAAAACATAGTTGAAACTGAAAACTTCTCCATTGTTATCAAGAGTAAGTTCGTTACAAGTTTCACTACCATCGTCGAATACATAGCACTTAAGAGTATTGTTTTCATCGTATGCTGAAATGAAGACTTCATCATTTATTATTTGAACACAGTCGATCTTTGTAGCTTTGAGTAACACACGGAATGTTGGTTGTTCGTTTTTCTTAGATGAGAACCAAATATATTCTCCAACTCGTTCAGCAGGATAATTTGTGTCATCGCGAGAGCCATAAATAAACAAACCGTTAGAGTTTTCACAGAAGCCTTTAATCTGTGTTGAACCTAATTTGACCAAATCGCCCTTAATGGCACTATGGTCGTTCGAATATACACTCAATGTTCTAAATTCGTGTCTATATCTAGCACAGTAGATGTTGCCTTCATAAGTAGTGAAATAAATGAATTTGTTATCAATTATTCCACCGTCTTCTGTAAGATAATTCGCAGATGAGTTAACGCTTAATATATAATCATCAAGTGTTTCGCCATTAGGCATATCAAATGTTGCAGGGCTATCTTCGTATTTTTTGGTAACTTTGTTTAATTTATACCTGTGCAAAACATAATGATTTTCATTTTCATAACTCGGAGTTTCGATGTCGAACATGTAATCGTCATATTGTTTAAACCATTTAGTAGTAATATCCATACGTTCAGTATCATTAGCAAAATTGATATCTGATAAACAATACGTATCGTCGTATCCGTAATTGCGTTCGTAAAGTTTCTCGTTAATTGTTACCAAGTTTTTATGATTAACATTCAAGATATCTGTTACAAAACCCTGTTTGCTCAATTTAGCGTAATTTATTATTTGATTTTGGAAATCAACATTACCATTACCATTACCATTACCAAGATTTTGTATCATAAATCTGATCGTGTTACCATCAAACATACAATACACGGAATGGTATAGATTTTTGTCTGGTGCTATTCCGATCTCGGAGTTACTAGCCATAGGATGTAGAGAATAGCTATCGAAAGCAATACGGGTCATTTTTAGTTTACCAGGCGCACATGTGAAACTACCAGGTGACATTGGTACAAATTCAGGTTGTTGAATGTTGCATGACTCAACGCATACAGATTCTGTTCCATTAAATGAAACAAGTTGCAAAACACCATTTACATAATTTTTGTTTATTGATCCTTCTGAAGTATTTATGAATCTATCTGTCGCAGAATATAAAATTTTATCAAATGTTATAGCTGGTCGTGAAGAACCTCTATTCCATGTGTTAGTAATACTATTGCTTACTCCAAAATAGCAAACTTCAGGTTTTTCAACAATCGTAAATCGGTTGGTCTCATTTTGATCACATTCTGTTATTTCAAAAGCATAGCCATTATTATCAGTCAATATTGCTTTCATGAACGGTGTTTCGGTTACATTTCCGTATTCGTCAGGTCCTTTGCCAGAATACATTTCATAAGACCAACCGCCATTCAATGTAAAGTATTCAATTCTGTCTGCAGCATCGGGAGATCTATTGGCGTAACGAGACATTGAATCAAAGTCAACAAGAGCGTTGTCATACGTATCGTCAGGCTTGTACTGTTTCAAATAAACACTGGGTCTTCGGATAATTACACCATCAGAGCATGTGAAGATTGGGAGATCTTTATTTACAGGTGTAGCTTGTGTTTGGGAATTACCGTCGGCGCTGGCTGGGACCCGCATTTGTCCAATTTCGCTATCGCGATAAATAATGAAGTCACAATATTTGGCAGTAAAAATCTTGTATTTAGAGAAATCATAACGATCTTCGGGATGGAAACTGCCATAGAACGGCATCATATCACGAAGTTCCTCTTCGAACAACGCTACGCCAGAATCCATGTTATTAAAATCTTCTGTGTCGAATTTTATGAATTTGTTGAATGTACCACTTGTGTTTTCTTTAGCAAAGAAGAATGCATCACCACAGTTAATCAACCATGTGTTGTGGTTATATCCAACATCATATACTGGCATTATTTCAGATTGAAATTTTTCACGATAATGCTTAGCTGGACCAGTAGTATCATTACCATTAGCGTCAACGTTAAAACGACTGACAACTTCGTCATAGTTGCTCTTAGGAACGTTTAACGCACCATATCCAGGATAATCTGCAGGCAGCTCATCAGTGTGAACCAAAGTCCAATCAAGGAATTGAATCTGAGGTCTAGGAATCTTTATTTCACAAGTATATTCCGTAGGCATATCTTTAAATACGCTTTCAAAATTGTACTTAGTTCCACTGTCGTCGATATAAAGACTTTCTTTACCAGCAATCAATGAAATTATATACTTACCCATAACTGATGCAGTATGAGCATTATCATCTATGAAAACGATACGCTCAGAAGCATACGGTTTAATTCTTGTAAAGCTTGGACAAATACTTACGTACCAATCGAAGCCATTGTCAGAAATGTAACAAATGTTAAATTTGTATGTATACGGATCAGTTTCATTGCTGCTATTTGGACTAATACCTAAGAATGACTTCTTAGTGAATACATAGAAACGTTTATCCAAAACAAAATATTCGTTATCAGGATTCAACAACCAGTCCAAATTATCAACATTGTTTCTTACATTTTGTTTAATAGAAGAACCATCAAGTGATTGAACGATATCAGTATTTGCAGAAAGCAAACCAAAAATACCATCTTCTTTGTGAATCTTGAGCGGAGAAGTATTGTTGATCTTATAGTTTGTAGCACCTTCGGGTAAACTAGAACCCAAATACCAAACGTCGCCAAAATAAGAATAGTAAATACCATTCTTACCGAATGCTAATGTGACGCTTTCATTTGAAACCAATCCATAGCATTCGCCACCGAGATCAAAATCATCACGGTTATAAAGGTATTCGTCCGATTCACGAATTGTAGTTGAACGGTAAACAATAGCAGAAATTGAATTCTTTTCGTCAGTTTCTGTATTAACTTTCGGAGTCATATTGACCAAGAAAGAATAATAGAATTGATCTTTTGCAATAGAAGTTTTAATTTTGCCTTCTTCCATTACATCAGGAATAATAACGATTAAAAAACACTTGCGATCATTAGTAGTATTCGCTGCAGTCCAGTTGAACACTTGAATTAACACATTGTCAACAAAAGCAACGTTTTTACGAATATAATCATTTACGGTCTTATTGAAACCAGCGAATTTTGTACCTTCAGAGAACGTTTCGTTAACTTTAACAAAGTCGACATTACCAGAAGCATTATTAACGTTCTGAACAATTTGCCATTTTTCTATAAATGGAGTATATGTAAAATAACCGTCAGAAGTTGTTTTCTCAGCAGTCAGTGCAGCTTTATTGGAATTAAAATCCACCGAATCGTATTCCCAAGCGCCTTTCAACGCTCGATTTATAATTGCTGTAGCACCAGCGTTGATGAATGCGTTTGTAGAAACAATGTTACCTGGCTTAAGTTTAACGAACTCAAAAATATTGTTACCATAAGCAGCAACTGTTTCGGGTTCGTTGTTGAACTGATTATTCTTCTGAGTAATAGCAACTGTTGGCCTTAAGTAATTTGTGATATTGTAGTAACGTGAAGATTTGTTCAAAGAAATCTTATTGTGATCAATAAGATAACTTACTTTATCTTCAGGGTTAGTGTTATCAAAAGCTTCATCGATGTCATAAGTCAAATGCATCAATGACAAGTCACCATTGTGTTTAATATCTTCAACAACTACCTGATCACTAACTTTCTTAAGATAACCTTCTTTAGAAATGTTTCCGTCAGATTCATCATCAACGATATCATAGCTCTTAACCAATTCAAAGTTAGAAACACGGTCATAATATTCAACATCAGGCTTGAAAGAAAGAAGATTTGTAACGCCAACGTATACAGGTCTTGTAACAGCATTGCCTTCATTATCTTTGCCCTTTTCTTGTTCCTTGATGTAGTAAACCTTATTGTAAATAGGTTCTGTACCAGCTTCTACAGGAATGTAGTTGTAATATTTAGAGTGAGAAGTTACATCCAAGTTTGTAGAGTTAAAGTCATAGTTCTGACCAAGAATGCTTGTGATTTCGAAATTATAGTGAACACTCAAATCTGTATGCCTAGAACGAAGACAGAAAACATAGGCATCGGCACGTCCGCTCTTAGAATATTTATAAATATCCAAGAAGAAAAGTCCACCAGTAACTACGATATTATCAGAACTAACAACACTTTCTTTTGAAATAGACCATTTTCCCTTATCGAGAACTACGTCCAAATCATAATACATAAATCCAGTTTGAACCTTAAGGTTCAAAACCAAAGTTTGTTTTTCTGATTCTTGTATTTCGAAGATTACGATAGAAGCATTTCTCTCTTTAGGAATAATGTTGATTGAACGCATGTATGAATTGACATCCGGATTCAAACGCAGAACACTGGACTTGTTTAACGGAACAGCATCTGACTGCATGTAGTTCATATCATCTGAGTACTTAGCTTCAAGAATTGAAACGTTAGCAGATGAAGTAAACGCTGCGTTTATTTTTTCTTTGAATGCTCCCATAGCAGCATCAAAGTAAGCCTGTAAATCAATTTGCCAGTTGTCAACATTAGGATCACTACCCATGAGACGAACGAATTCGTTATAATAATCGTTCAGCTGTTTAACCATATTGGTAAATGATTCAGGTCCAAGAATAGATTCATATTTATCGTTTTCATTGAGTATCTGATTAAAACCTGTAATTTTGCCAGTATCAGGATCATAAATCAACGCATCATCGATATGATACATCAATTCTTTGATTCTTCTAGCCAAACCTTCAGCTTCATCAGATTTACTTACAGTAGTAACACGAAGTTTGTTTATTATGTCATCAAGTCGTTTTGCTACTTCTTTAAATTCTGTAATAGCAATAAAGTCTTCATTTCTGGTACCTTCATTAATGCGACTTAACTCAGGTATCTTGTTTTCAAAACTCATAATATATACTCCTCCTATTTTAAAATAGGTGTATTTTTTGTTGATTTATGTATATAAAAATGTTTTTAATTACTATTAAATTGTGTTCTAATAAGAATACATTAACGACAAATTTATATACTTTAATAGACTAAAAAGATATAAATAACCTTTAAAAAGGAGATTACATATGGACAATTTTGATGAGAATAACCTCTTGTACGTTTCAAAAAAATACGAAAACGACATTCGTCAACGTGCAAAGGAATTGCTTGAAAATAACGATGCTGAAACGACCCAGAAGCAGCTCGACAAGCGATTGAATTCTATTATTACCGAATTAAATGATAAACTTGATTTTATTGTAAATAAGATTGATGGAGTTGGTGGGGTTGATGCATATGTTGACGGAGTTCACACACAGATTGATGAAGTTGTAGTTGACCGTGATGCTCTTATTGATGCTAGTATCCGTGATACAACATCTCATCCGTCTTCAGTTGCTTTTAAATATCAGCGCAGCGATACCAAATTCCCGAGTTTGGATTTCATTAATCAGAAGATTCCTTTGACAAGTTCTTCAAAAACTTTGAAAATACAGGGTATGGGTCAAATCTCCGATGATGCACATATGCATTCATTTACGATTCCTGCTACTGATAAAGAATATTTGAAGGTAATTGAATTTGGTTTTATGTACAAACAGAGACCGGATATTATCTCATACACGAATGGTGAAAAGATTGTAACTCCTACAGTTATGGTTAATCGCTATTTCTCTGGTCGTTTCTTTGTCATTCGTCACGACCCGGTAAATGCCCCGAAAGAAATCGTCGTCAAAGCGATTATTGAGAACTCTGATAACACTGGAAATGTTATCGATCGCCGTATTTTCGATATCAAAGAATACAGTGACAATAGCACTATTTCTTATATCTTTGATAACGGTCCTCAGTTCGATGCTTACTTCGGAATGAATTCTGAAAACGATCTTGTTATTTCAATTGGAAAAATTGTACCGTATCGTTTTGTTGTCGAAAAACGATACATAGACGCTCAGAATGTTGAGTCTGAAGATAATTTCCAACTCATCGATAGCGCTAATTCTTCTGCTGGAAGAATTAAGGGCGCTCAATATTCAAGATCGATGAAGGCAGCATTCTTCATCAACGATACTGAAATTTATGTTAAAAACGACGGAAGTCGATTGGCTCAAAAAACTCCGATTAGCTCTTTGGGCACCGATGATTATTTCCATAAAGCAAATTCACCCATTGACGAGTTCTGGGTTAAAGACGTTAATGGTTTCTCTTTCATGCGTCTCAAAGATAGTCAAAACGATAAAACATTCATTGGTATTTCTTCTGTTAATGCGATGCAAGAACTTTCAGCAAAAGTTACTGATGTTGTTGGTTTGTCTTCTGACGAAATCGTTGGTCGTATTGGAAACATGTATTGTTTCTTTGAAAACAGAAACGAAACTACAGAGTTTGGCACAACTGAATTTGGTTCAGTTGAACGTTCTAACGGTTTTACAGAATCTGCGAAAATCGTAGAATACGGTTCTGATAAAGCGTTTTTGTTCTATACAACACCGACAGCTATTAAATACATTGTCCGCAAGAAGATTTTTGAAACTGGTAAGTATTATGATGGAAGTTACACTTCTTCTGGTCAGGCTAACCAGTTGTTCGTCGATCTTGAAGATTTGAATACATTCAATGCTGTTTCTTCTAAACTTGAGGCGGTTTCTACAGTTGCTGGCATTTATTTGTCTGCTACATATACGAATGCTAATGGTGAAAGTAAGAACTACGTTATTTGTTTGAATAATTGTGTACAGACTAGCCACGAATATAATTTTGAAACTATGAAAGTTTTGAAAGCTCTTAATATGGACACCAATGTCGAAAGTCCTTATACAAAGGGTGTATACAAGTTAGTCGATTCAAATCTCTTTACATTCATTATTTCTGAAGATCATCAGCTTTATGTTGTCAACAACGACAATATTGTTAAGGCTGTACGCTTTAATGCTGTTGAAGAAGGCATGTATACTGATAAAAACTCATTGATTTACATGAGACCTGAGGAAAATCAGGATCAGTATTATTTACAAGATAACGCTTATCTTCAGAACGTACTTGATATCCAGAATACTGAGAATGGGGTTCTTATCATTGACGAAAAAGGTGTTTACTTGCTTAACATCGACAAGAATTTGGATTGTCTTTTGTTTGTTGGCGATAACGATCACGTTGTTCGCTATCTTTCGTATTATGCTGGCGATGGATCTTGTGGCGCTGCTTTGGTTAAATCTGACGGTGCTAACTCTTCTGATATTTACAACATTTACAAGAACGATTATACAAATAAAGACATTTCTAAGCAGCGTTTAAGATACAACTACATTGACCTTTTCAAGACAGAGTATCAGTTATACACAACTGATGATGTTGAATATGATTCTTCTAAACCAATAATCGACTTCAAAGCTAACTTTTATGTTACTTTAGTTGATCACATGAGTAATTTGTTTAATCCTAAGTCTGAAACAAATAAGCAAGCTCGAAGTATCGAATATGACAGCGGCGCTTGGACATTCTCAGATTTCAAAGCTAATATTGGTGCTGACAACAAGATACTTATTTCTCCTAACAAATATGGTTTCAAAAAGTACGTTGATATAATCACTTTGAACGATAACGTTCAGAACTACATTTCTGACATTAATGAAACCAAGAGAATTCGTATCGTTCATCACAAAGATGACAAACTGTCTTTCAATGAAGTATACGAACTTATTCTTAGAATGGTTAAAGAAGAATACTTCGAAATGATTAAAGATACAAAAATCATTAGTCGTTACGAGTATGTTACTGGCTCTAATTCTGACGATGTTGTTAAAAACTGGGCGCCGAATGTTGCTTTGACCAGTGCAAATCATGACCCAGTTTGGGCTTCACAAGTTGACTTGCGTGAAACTCGCTTTGGTTGGTATTATTGCGACGGAACTAAAGTATACGGTATTAAAAATGACAACTTGAAATGGACTATTTCTAACTATAAAAATAACCTTATCTATGCCAACAGTCAGAAAGCTCAAGCGGCAACAGTAGATGATGACAGGGCCTTGATTGGACGTTTTGATTTAGGTTTGGTTACTAAAACTGATATTTCTAGCGAAATTGGTCAATCTGGTTCTGGAATCAAATGGTTGGACATTGTTGATGTCTCATCAGAAGATCGCGATTATTTGATGATTGCTACAAATTCTGGTTTTTACTGGTCTGACGCTAAAGTTGGTGCTACTGTTAAAATGCCGTTTGTTGAAAATATAGCTAATCGAATGTATGTAAGTGCGAATCATGTTCGCAAGATGTCAGATGGAACAATTGCAGCATGGTCATCAGAAGGCTCAACAGTTCACATTTTTAACCCAGCTTCATTTTTGTTCTCAGAAGTAACTGGCATTTCTACAACTGTATTTGCTAAGATATACGATGTTATAAAACTTGATGGTTTGTGGCACGTGTTCGGTGTTAATGCTTCGAATAAGTTTACATATGTAAAGACCGGTTTTGATGAAAACCAAAACACTAGTGTTTACGATATTACTACAGATGCAAATTTCACAGTTAACAATTTGGTTGATTCTGTTAATACAGACAATACAATTTTCAACATTTATGATTATTCAACTGAGAAGTTTGTGTTCTTGTTGACCAAGATTGGTGATAACAAAACATATCGTGGAATCTACAAGTACGACACAACTGGCAAGAAGTTCATTTATTCTATTGAAGAAACGATCGATACACGTGGAATAAAGCACATTTTGGGCGATAAGTTCCTTTCATGCTACTTCTGCGAAGTTGATGGTCATATTTATGGTGGAACAAATCTTTCCATTGGTTCATTCCCGACAATTTTTGAATACACGCCAAGTGCAAATGCTATTTCCGAATTAGCACATGTGCCGTTTAATAACGCAGACATTGAAGATCTTTCAAGCGAAGGCTATGATGCTGCCCAGATAACAATGGACTATAGTCGCACTAAGAAAGAATTGTTCTTCGATAAACTCTATAATCGTTTGTATGTCAACAACGGTTCGCTTTACATTAAACGAAACACAAAAACTTTCTTAGCTCTTAATTCTGACGTTCCTGAAGGTTACGAACCTGGCCCTGTCAGCGATCCTGTCGTTTATGACAAGACTCTCGATAACGTTACGTATAGCGATTTTGATTTGTACAAGATCGTCAAAGATAGTTCAAACAACATGCTTTGGAAGAATGTTACAACAAAACCATACGAAGAACGCATGATTGGTACCGGTAAAGGCTTTACTGGTGCTATGGATGACTATGCAATTACTAACGAGAGGTCATATGACCCGACAAAAGATTGGTTTGTTATCGATAGAGCAAATACAAACTTCATTCCTATTAGTGATATTGCCAGTTTCATTGATATGTGGAGACATATTAATACTAAATCTGGAAACAATAATTTGCCTGTAAAACCAATCTACAGAATTTTCAAGATTCGTTTTGAAAACAATTTCGAATCGGGCAATGTTGTAAATGACCTTATTCCTGATACAGCAAACATAATTTTACCGTTGAAAGAAATGTATGCTGATTCTACAAAGAACCCGAGACCGGTTTGGGGATTCGATTACTACTATAAAGGAATTACTGGAAACTGGTCTATACAGCCAGGTTTGGTAACATTCAATCCTCAGAAGCAAATCGGCATTCGTCGTTGTAGTGTAGTTGAAGTGACAATTGATCAGTTGACAAATGAACCTCAAGATCAGGGCTGTCAGTATTATTATACATCAGCTCCGAAATTTGTTAATTTCAACACATTGACTTCTGCTGAACGTGATTACTATCTTAAGAACGATGGAACAGAGTTCAAGACAACTAATGAAGGAGCTCCGTCAAACATTTACACATGTACTCACGACAATGTTGAGTTCATGATGGGTGCTGTTAATGCTTATCCTGTTGGTACAGTAACACATGTTTTGAACAAGCGTTTGACTGGTATTTTGACTAACCCGATTGGATTCGATCCTGATACAAACAATGTGATCGCTGGTATCAGCATGTATCACAGCAATGTAGCAAATACTGATTACGTCGGTATGGGTTATTTGACATTCAAGCCTAATGACACAGATATGTTGAATAATAACGGAAATCGTGTTGTTCAGCACATTCCGGAAGTAATGCCTGCGGTTCACTTCAAGTCTACAAAGCTCGGTTTGTTAATTTCTGATATTTGTCCTACAATTGATGGCCGTTTGGGAACAACAGACTGGACTACCAAGTATATTAGCAACATTCGCGGAATTAAACTTGTTTCTAAAGATTACAAGTATGTCTATGCGGATTATCCTTCAATTGTATTCCCAGTAAATGTAAACGAAAGCAAACAAAAACATGCTTTCGATTTTGACAAAGAACTCTGTTTCGAAACAACTAACTACGTATTTATCAACAATTATGATAATGCTGATAAAGCCACATATATAATCGACAACACATCATTGACACTGAAACGTGTTTCTAGTGGATTTATTGTTGTTGATATTACAGAATTCGAAGATGGAAATATTTACGGACGTGTTATCGACGATGGAAACATTTTGAGAATAGCTAAGCTTATTGTACCTGCTGAAGGTGAAAGTGGAGATCCTCATTTTGAGATTGTCGACAACATGGCTTCTTTTGTAGCTTTCACAGACGTTGTTGCTTACACAAGAACTAATTCTACTGGTAACAAAGAAATTTATTTCTTTGGTAACTCTGTAGATAATAAAGTTTATCGTTTGCGCAAAAATGTTTTCGAATCTGTATTCATTGAAGATTTCATTAATTTTAAAAACATCGATCTTGATTATATAAAGAGAAATCGTTACTCATCGAATGATTTGGTTTTGAGAAACAAATTCTTAATTCCTATTGCTGGTTCAGAAACTGGAGTAACTACTGGATCAACTCTTGCAGATTACGAAGATGGTCCAAGAAGAATGTGGTATATCATCGACCCTGAAAACATGAGTTCGAACACATTCTATTATGGTGCTATCCAACGTGTAATCGATTCCTCAAAGATTCCGAATTATCTCGGAAATGCATATTCATACACGGCTCGTGTTTTCGCTATTGGCGATGCTAAATACGATGTCGATGATGTTATTGCTAACGATCCGTATACATTCGCTTCTGAGAACGAAAATGGTTCAACAGATATAACAAAACATAGTGATTTTGGTGTTTATGAATTTGTTGATGCTTCAAAGCAACCATACTATAACAGATATCCTGTTTTATGTCAACTTCCAACAGCAACACCATTAACGAAGATTCTGAAATCTGAAAATAGTTTCTTGATGGAAGATAATTCTGGTCACTTGCACTATGCTAACTATAAAGCTAATGACAATACATTGATGCCTGATACATCTAAGATCATTCCTATTCATGGAAATGAAGTCTGGATTACACAATCTGGAAATGGTGGACAGCGTTATCAATTGAAACGTACATACATGACCAAATATGGTATTTTCGGTTTTAACGGAAAAGAAGTATTCTTAAATAGAGTTAACGATAACAACAACGGTTACATCCGTGTTCAGGAATTGGAACTTGAATATAGTCAACCTATTGTTGGTGAAGCTACTTTGTACGATACTAAATTAGGAATTTTCGTAGCTTTCTCAGGCAACGTTTATTTCTATAATGATTCTGGAATTTTCGAACGTATCACTAATTTCAGCAATGGTTCAGGTCTTTTTGTAGACGGTTACGTACAAGTTACGAATAACCATGAGTTCTATGGTGTTCCGGAAAACAAGCGTTTCTTCGACACTTACAATTTGACTGACACTAAACTTTTCATTACGAAAGGCGAAACTGATATCTATTTGGTACAGAATGGTACAGGTGGCAGTTCTATTTGGCACATGGTAACCGAGAATGGCAGATACACATTCCAACACTTGCACAAAAGCACAGAGTTGGTAGCAAATATTAAAGAAACACCTCTTGGTATCTATGTTACTTATGGAAATACTACTCTCATTCGAATTGACGAAACTGGTGTAAGATCTATAGACTTGACAATACTTGATGGTTTGACACAAGAAATGGCCAGTAATTTGGTAATCTATGACGTAATTTACTCTTATAAATACAAAACTTTGTATGCTTTTGGCAATCATATCTTGAAAATGGATTCTAAGTCTTTGACTTGGAAATTCCTTGGTAAGGCCGGTATAAACGATCAAACTGGTGAAGCGTACGATGCTTTAGTAAACTCAGAATACGGTAACTTCGCAAAAGCGTTGGGATATTACATTAAAGCCGATATGAACAAGGACACATTCGAAACAATTCGTCCGATTATACGTCACGTTGATGTATATCAGAACGTTAAGTTCGGTGATTACACATGTGAAGAACTTTATGTGCTTCGAAGTCGCAGCGTCGATGGTAAAGAAGAATATGTTGGTACGACTATTCTTGGTGATAACGCTAAAGATTTGTCTACGGACTACTTCAAGATCGCAAGTCAACGCACACTCCCTGAGGAAGAGTTAGTTTCATTGTTCTATCAAGAAACTCCTGTCTCAAACAGCAAAACATCTATTGCAACGAACATGACATCATTAGTTGCTATTACAACAGGAGACGATGAAACATTGATGTATTTGCGTGATTTCGGAATTGAAGAACGTGATGTTCCAACTGAAATTAATGGTAATACTATCATTGAAAAGAAACACTTCTATGCTCCAATCGATAACAATCCTAGTCATAACACATTCTCTGATGTAATTTTCAGACCAAGATTTATTGGCGACCATGTTACAATGAAACAATTTAAGAACATGTTGTTCTTGATGATAAACGATTCATTGTATATTGATGGAATCGATATTGACCAGAGATTGATTGGCGATGTTGATACACGTGACAAATACGTCGGTTTTGAATATCGTTTCATTGGTAAATCTGACGCTCGTTGGGACAATGAACCTACTGCTAAGAAATCTACATTAAGTAATAAATTTGGTTTCCGTGAAATCGACCTCTGTAAATGGGCTGAGAATAGCGGCGCACTGCCTAGCGCTACCAACTGGTTCAAGAAGATTATCGATATAAACAATCATAAAACCTCATACTTCAAGACTGACACAATGGCTAAGTTCTATAATACAGTTTATCAGCACAATACACACTTGACAAAAGATAACATGTTGTATAACGACGAACGAAATTCTAAGCCTACGTCATTCTTTGATATTTCTAATGAACACATCATGGAAATGTCTAAGTTTGATAATGAAGACTTTGAAATTGAATTGAATATATTCCCGAATTTGTTCGTTGTGCCTAGAAAAATAACTGTAAGTAGACCATTTGATCAATCTAAAACATCTTACAATAAAGCTTCTCCGTTCTTGCCTTATGATCCTTTTGGAGAACAGGCTAAACTTTTGGACGAAGAAATCAACAATTCTACAGGTCTTGCCCAGTCTCCGTTTGCTACAATTGGCGGCGCAGATTTGTCAGACATGTCATTGTTGGAATTGGAGAATTACATAAACGATTTGCTCGATAAACTTGGCAATACATCTGAACAAAGATATTCTGCTGAGAATGCATTAAAATCTACTGGCGATTCTGATTTCGATTTTATTTTGAATAATCGAAATGTCGATGATATGCTTGGAATTAAAGATGAACCCTATGATGCAAGTGCTATAAAATATAACTCTGGTACATTAGGTTTAACTACTACTCCAGATGAGTCAACATATTTTAACAAAAAAGTGTTTACTACACTGACAGATCTTCAAACAACTGCATCTAGTGGTACTCACAATCAAGATCAATCGGAGTTGTACAACAAAAACTGGTCAATTGGAGACAATGCTACAACAAATTACTTGTACGCAATGATGGCAAATGTTCCCAATCCTAGTGTTAAAACTGGAGCAAGCCTTCCTAACAATATCAAATACCTTGCAAAAATAAAACCATCGACATTAAATGATGTATGTAAAAACATTCTTGGGCCAAACCTTGATGGAAAATCTCCTGGAATTGTTAGCCAATTCTCTAATACAAACAAACTCATCGGTCAAATCACACAAAAATACATAGATAGATCTTCTGAATTAACTGGTGGTAATAAAACTAATTATGATAATAATATTAAGAATACTGTAAATAAGAGTCTATATAAATTACAAAACATAATAACCGACCCGATGAAGAGTAATATAACTGTAGGTGAAACGAATTATGGTTTTACTGATAATGATTTAAACAACATGACATTAGCTGAACTAGAGATGTTTATTAACAATATGACAGAAAGTGTTAATGTTGCGCAGGGGACGGACATTAGTAGAGTTAGTGCCGATACAATAATAGAAAATGCTATTAATAATCCCGCAGTATTGAATAATAAGTTTTATGCTCCATATTTAATAAACTATGTCAATAGCGATACCGTGAAGGCTTCGATGGATAATTATGTTTCAGAAATAAAAAATATAGTAAATGGTTATGTCATTGGGCAAGAAGGAAGTATGCAATACTATACTGGACATTATGACTACAACTCCTTATATGGTTGGCAAAAAATTGCTGCAATTAAGTCTTGGAGATTCATAGATGTATTCGCTGTACCAGATTATTCTAGTTGGACGCAAGCTAAAATCGAACCATATTTATCTAATCATGCAAGGAGACTATTTGTTGATATATTTGGAAGTGGCAAAAATCCATATTTGTCGAACCCGACGAGCAATAGAACCGGTTACAATCTACTAATAAGTGATTATTACTATTTGTTTAAAACTCGTTCTTATTATGACATTTCCAACATGTGGTATAACGCGAGAAGCGCTTTGAATTCCAAGCTTACTAATATTTATAATGAGTTGGATCAATATGTTCATGCACGATGTGACCAAATTTGTGTCAACGAACTGACAGTGGCAAATTCATATTATCCTCGTTCGTGGAACATCGGACCAAATAAAATTGCGAATCATGAATACACAGCTCATCTTTATTCTAATGTCGCTGCCCAATTAGCAATAAGATGTTCACCACATTTGTGTTATGGTAATAGTTATATTTGGACCCAGACTAATCAAAAGTTTTTTGAGTTTTCTTGGCCAGGTATCGTATATGATGCTGATGGACGACCTGATGGTGATTGGAAATATTTAAAACAAATATATTATTGGGATTTTTCTATGTTTGACAATCCAATAGATCGATATGTTAGTATATTAAATCTTATGAAAACAAGAGCAAAAACACTAGCATCTAAGACAACAGGTAATGAATCATATGGGCATAAGATAATAACAATGAAAAATATTGTAAATAATCTACATACTAATGCTGTAGAAAGAGCAAGAAGATTAGAAAAATTATTAAGTAATAAAATATAAAAAAAATATTAAAAAAATGTGGGCTATATAATGCCCACATTTTAATATTTTTTTTTTGTTTAAATACAATCACATATTCGCAACGTTCACTTCCGTCTACGAATTTCATCTTTTCTCCACCACGGGTTTTCAAAAACGTTCTGTTATCAAATCGTAATTGAGTTTCCCATGTTTTTTGTATAAATGATCCCATATTATCACCAAGGATAGTCATATCTAGATGTGTATTAAATGCTACCGATAGTTTAAATAGCAGATCATAAAACAAACAATAATCGAACTTTCCTTTGAAATCTTCACTATTCCAAATATAATTATTGACTAATCGATTTGGAATTGCTTCTGTTAATCTTTTCATACGCTTTTTCCTCCTAGTATGTAGAAGTATAATATATAATTAAAAAAAAAGAAGGGAGATATAAAACATCTATCCCTTCTTTCGAACGACAACTTAAAGTTTTGACAAATCCAAAACTTCTTTTTGTAATTCATCCCAACTCTTGAACTTGGTTCCGGCCAAGTTGTTATAAACTTCCAAAGCCGTTGGGAGTGCTGTTGTCGTTGGCAAGTCGTGGCGTTTCATAGCTTCAATGAAAACAAATCCGAATAACGGAGTTATCTTTCCTTGAAGCAAGTAGTTTTGTATCGCCGGACGACTTATCCCAATTGCCTCACCAAGTGCCTTTATGTTGATTCTCTTAGTTCTAGTGGAATCAACCGAGTTGAGATATTTGTACGCTGCATGTAATGCTTTAGCATCGACAGCAGTCGCAAAATATTTTGCTCCATGATCCATAAAATGTCCTCCTTATTATGGTCCCACTATTAATATAATATATAATTAAAAAAAA
>Ga0310695_10005386_pt1 | contig 22371 bp, 8 predicted proteins | sample RumenRJG_04DNA_FD_203882 | JGI IMG/M metagenome (GOLD analysis project Ga0310695, IMG submission 203882) | Bovine rumen microbial communities from Lethbridge, Alberta, Canada - RJG_04 (v2) (version 2) | ecosystem: Host-associated > Mammals > Digestive system > Stomach > Rumen | place: Canada...
CAACGTCGTCTGGTCCAACTGGGACGATCAGTATTATCTGCGCAAGGATGCGAATGGCGTAGAACGGACATCCGGCACGGTGGAGCTTTGGGTAAAGGGAACCGTGAAGAAAACTTTCGCTGCTATTCTTGACGCGAAAATGACCGCGAACGGCGCGTACAACGACAATCTGCATATATGGAGACTCGCTTACGACGCAAGCGATGGAGGAAAGCCCAGCGTTCTTTTCCGTTATCTCAAGACAGATGGTACGCGCGACAATCAGCGTCTGACATTTGACAAGGAAGTCACCGACGGCAAGTGGCATCACTGGGCGTTCACCTTCCAGCCAAACGCATCTGATTCGACGAAGAGCGATATCGCGTTCTATCTCGACCATGTGCAGATCGGGAATACGCAGACTTTGAATGGGCGCGTCGCATACGACGACACGCTGCGCTTCGCAATCGGTGAAGGCGGCGCGAGTTTCACGGGCCTGATCGATGAAGTCCGCATCTCTGACTGCGTCCTCGCCCCGTCCGAGTTCCTGCGCGCCGAGAATCAGCCGGGATTGACCATTATCTTCAGATAACGGCTTTTGAAACCCTGCGTAAAGGTTTAGCCGCAAAGAACACATAGTTCACAAGGTCTTTGCGTTCTTTGTGCTCTTTGTGGCGAAAGAGAGAGAGTCAGCGATGGAAATTTGGAATGTTCAACACTTTTCGTAGCGAATCCGACAGGGTAGGTGACACTTTTCGTAGCGAATCTGGTATGTCATATCACACTTTTCGTAGCGAATCGGCAACGAATTATCTATCTGAGGCAAAAAACGACAATAAAGGAACAATGCAATGAAGCTGCTTCTATTGGCTTTGACAATTATGCCGTTGCTCGTCTTCGCAGACGCGATAGCCGACAACTATCCCGTCGCCGAAAATGTGCGCGGGCACGAGAACACGGAGTGGTCCATCAGCTACGCCTACCACCTAACGGACGCGAAGAAGAATCTTCCTCGCGTCCTTCTGGTCGGCGATTCAATCTGCCAAGGCTACCAAGGTAAAGTCCGCGCAAAACTAGAGGGTAAGGCCAACGTCACCTACTGGGCGTCGTCATATTGCGTGACGAGTCCGGGCTATCTGCGGCTTCTCGCGTTCTACCTCGATGAGGCGAAGTACGATGTCATCCATTTCAACAACGGACTTCATTCGTGCGAAACGCCCGTTGCAGACTACGAGAAGTCCTACCTTGCCGCGTTGCAGCTCATACGGAAGAAGCAGCCAGATGCAAAAATCGTATGGGCGTCTTCGACGCCGATCAATGCGAAGGACGCAAGAGCCGGAAAGGTTTCGCAGCTCAACGCGGCGGCTCGCCGCGCCGCAGAATCCGTAGGGGATGTTGCCGAAAATGACCTTTACGCTCTCGCCAATCCGCTTGACCGCAAGGCGTATTGGGTCGATACGCACCACTATACTGAAGCAGGCTACGAAATCCTTGCGTCGCAAGTGGTCGAAAAAGTCGTTGCGGCTTGCGCCAAGTAGTCGCAACTTAAGGTGGGGACCGGGAAAATGAAACGCATACAGGCAACGGTGTTTTTCGCTTTGGTGGCGTCGGTTGCGTTCGCGGACGCCAAGTACGAGGCGAACTGGGATGCTCTCAATACGCGGCCGTGTCCGCAGTGGTGGAAGGACGCCAAGTTCGGCATATTCGTCCACTGGGGCGTGTATTCCGTTCCGGCGTTCGCGCCGCACGACACGAACAGCGTCTACGAGTGCTACGCCGAACACTACGCCAACCCAAAGCGTTGGGAAAAGGAGGACTCCGCGTTCCCCGCGTACCATGCAAAGCACCATCCCGGCAAGTCTTACGGAGATTTCGTGGCGGACTTCACGGCGGTGGACTTCGACCCCGCCGCATGGGCCGCTCTCTTCCGCCGCTCTGGCGCTAAGTACGTGGTGCTCACGTCGAAGCACCATGACGGATTCGCTCTATGGCCGTCCGCGTATTCGCCGTACTTCAACGCGGGGATGACCGGTCCGAAGCGGGACCTCTGCGGCGAATTGACGGAGGCCGTGCGGGCGGCGGGGCTCCACATGGGCTTCTACTATTCTCTTCTCGAATGGCGGCATCCGCTCTGCAACAAGAACGACATCGGCAAATTCGTCGAGCAGGTCAACCTTCCTCAGCTCAAGGAACTTGTCGTGCGCTACAGGCCGGAAATAGTCTGGACGGACGGCGAGTGGGACTATCCGTGGGAGGTCTGGCGAGGTCCGGAATTCCTTTCGTGGCTCTACAACGAGTCGCCGGTCAAGGACACGGTCGTCGCCAACGACCGCTGGGGCGCCGGATTTCGCGGCAAGTGCGGAGACCACTACACGACCGAGTACGAGGACATTGCGCACGACGGAGAGGCGAGCGACTCGCATCCGTGGGAGGAGTGCCGCGGCATCGGGCTTTCGTTCGGCTACAACCGCTACGAGACTACGCAGCAGTATCTTTCGGACGAAGCCTGCATAGAGACGCTGTGCGACAAGGTTTCGCGTGGCGGGAACCTTTTGCTGAACATAGGACCTACTGCGGAAGGACTCATCCCCGTCATCATGGAGGAGCGGCTACTCGCCATCGGCAAGTGGCTGGAAGCCAATGGCGAGGCGATATATGGCACGACCGCGTGGGAGAAGCGGCCCAGGGACATGAAGAAGAACCGCGTATATTTCACGAAGAAAGGCGACGTTCTTTACGCAATCGTCTTCGGTTCCGCCGAAAAGGTATCCGTGCCTGGCGTCAGAGAGGTCGATACTGTCACGCTCCTTGGAAGCGACCGCAAGATTGCCTGGACGCGGAACGGCGATGGCATAGAAATCGAAATGCCGCTCTTCCGCCAAGGCGCGGCACCATGCGCTCATGCGCTCGTCTTCAAGCTGGCAAATATCAACGAGAGGAGAATAAAATGAGAAACTTGTGCGGATCAATACTCGCGGCGATGTTTGCGCTTTTGGCCGCAGCCAGACCTGCGCCGCGGCCGGCGATGGCGGCGCGGATTGCCGCCGAAGAGGACGTGTACGGCATCGTCCACTGGGGTCTCAACACCTACACCGACCGCGAGTGGGGCTTTGGCGACGAAGACCCGGCGATGTTGAATCCTTCGAAGTTCGACGCCGACCAGATCGCAGGCGCGTGCAAGGACGCCGGGATGTGCGGACTTATCGTCGTAGCCAAGCACCACGACGGATTCTGCCTGTGGCCGACGAAAACGACGGAGCACAATATTCGCCGCTCGCCATTCTGGACGAGCGGCAGGGATGAGGGAAAAGGGAAAAGGGATGAGGGGAGAGACTATGTGAAGGAGATGGAGCAGGCGTGCCGCAGGGCGGGGCTCAAGTTCGGCGTCTACTGCTCGCCGTGGGACCGCAACAGCGCGCACTACGCGACCGACAAGTACGTCGAAATCTACCATGCACAGCTAAAGGAACTTCTCGGCGGCGCGTATGGCGACATATTCGAGATGTGGTTCGACGGTGCGAACGGCGGCGACGGATACTACGGCGGCGCAAGGGAAAAGCGCAGGATCGGCGCGGACTACTACCGCTTCGGCGAAGTGTTCAAGTTTGTTCGCGAGCTTCAGCCAAACGTCACTATCTTCTCCGGCGCAGACGACGATTCGGACCTTCGCTGGTGCGGCAACGAACGTGGTTTCATTTCCGAAGACTCGCGTGCAACGGTTGTTCGCACGGGCGGCTTCTGCGATGGAAAGTACGGGAATCCCAACTACGTGCCTACGCGCAACGCCGGCTCGCCTGAAGGCGACTTTTTCCGCGTCTGCGAGGGCGACTTTCCGCTGCGCAAGGGCTGGTTCTACCATGAGAAAGAGCGCGGCACCACGAAGAGCGGCGCGTATCTTGCGAAGCTCTACATTGGCACTGCCGGGAACGGCGGCACGATGAACATCGGAATCGCGCCGAACAAGGACGGCGTCCTCGATGCTGACGACGTCAAGGCGCTCAGGGACTTCGGCGAATTGCGCAAGGCGCTTTTCGCGCATGAAGCGAAGGGCGGCGAGAAGTTCAATGTCGTCGCCCTGCGCGAAGACGTCACCAACGGCGAGCTCGTGGACGAATGGGAGTTTGTCGCGGACGGGAATACGATTTTGCATGGCAAGTCGATCGGCATCAAGCGCATACGGCTTCTCAGGGAGCCTGTCTTTGCGAAAAACTGCAGTGTCCGTGTCGTTCGCGGCGTAGGAGCGCAAAAGGTTTCATACACGCTCTATCGCGCCGACCAGGCGGTAATCGACGCGATACTTGACGCGAAAGGCTGCGAAGACGAAACCGATACCGCCAAGTGGATGACAGGCAAGGCGTCCGCGCCTCGCGAATATTTCGTGTCGCCGGCCGGCGACGATGCGGCGGACGGCTCGGCGGCGCATCCATGGAGGACGATAGGACGCGCCGCGTCCGTCGCGCAGGCAGGCGACACCGTTACGGTCCGGGAGGGAATCTACCGCGAATGGGTGAAGCCGGCGAATCCCGGACGCGACGGATCGTCGGTCACGTATCGCGCGGCGGAAGGGGAGCGCGTCGTCGTGACGGGCGCCGACGAAGTGCGCGGCTGGAAGAAAAGGCCAGACGGACTCTGGGAGGTGAATGTCTCCTACGATTCTTTCGGTGGAGTCAATCCTTTTACGGACTTCATCGAGGGTGCTTGGTTCATTGACAATGGCGCCAAACATTTCCGCACGCGCCTTATCCAAGAGGGCAAGCCGCTGAATCTTGTCGGCGAGGAGATCCTTGCTCCGCCGGACCACGGCGTTCCGGCTCTGGAGATCGGAACTGCCGCGCTGATTCCGGGCCGCGTCTCGGGCTTGATCGTCGCCGCATTCGAGCACGACCCGAACGTCGCCGTGCCCGAACTCGCCGTGCGGCCATGCTGCTTCTATCCGCTCGCGCCGCGTCGCGACTACATCACGCTAAAGGGCATTGTTTTCCGCGACGCCGCCCCGACATGGGCGCATCCGCGCGGCGAGCAGCCTGGCGTCGTCGGGACGAACTGGAGCCGCGGCTGGAGAATCGAGGACTGCGAGATATCCGGCTCGTGCTGTGCAGGGCTTACGCTTGGCAAGTGCGCCAACGATTTCGACTCCTTCTGGAACGATCCGAAGCAGAGCTTTTCGCTATGGGGCAAGCGCCTCTCGGAGCGCGACCTTTCGGAAATAGGCCACCACACGGTCCGTCGCTGCCGCATATCCGACTGCGGCCAGGCCGGCATCTGCGGCGGTTTCGGCGCGGTCTGGTCGACAATCGAGGACTGCGACATCTCCGACTGCTTCCGCGACAAGAAATTCTTCGGCTACGAAATGGCCGGCATCAAGATCCACGCGGCCGTCGGCATGACGATCCGCCGCAACCGCATCCACGACAACGGATGCTTCGCCGTATGGCTCGACTGGATGGCGCAAGGGACGCGGCTCTCCGGGAATTCGTTTTGGGGCAACGAGCAGCACGACCTCTATCTCGAGGTCGTCCATGGACCGATACTTCTTGAGGGCAACGACTTCCTGTCCAGGCAGGCGATCCACTTCAAGGGGTCCAACAACATCGCACTTGTGGGCAACCGCATCTTCGGTTCGCTCGTCTGCGACGACGACAAGTCGCTCGGCTACCGTAGGACGCCTGTTTTCCATCCGCATTCGACGAGTATCAAGGAGCTATACGCCGACCCAACGCCCGCGAACCTCGCATTCATCAACAACATCCTTCCGGAAGAACCGCATTTCTCCGATCTCGCGAGCAATCCGTGCAGGTGTGAAGACAACTTCCTCGTCCCGCGCGAATACTGGGGGATCAACGCGACAACCGGGGACGTCGGCATCGCCCCGCCGCCATCCTTGCCGCGAGTTGACTTCAAGCCCGTCGGCGCCGAACGCCTTGGCGCCGGCCTTGTCTCGGGCGAGGACTTTCCACAGCCGTCGCCTGAATATTCAACGCCGAAGAGAGGAATGAAGATATGAAATCGGTATTGGCGACACTGGCAACACTGGCAACATTCGCCGCGACAGCGGCGGAGACTTTCTGCAATCCGATGCCGGTTCCGGATACGCCCGTCGGCATACTCTGCCGCGACAGTCTGAACGGCGAGGCGCTTCCGGAAATCCCCTGGCAGAACGATTGCTGGAAGAATGCCGCCTGCGGCTTGAAGGAGGTTCGCCAGTTCCGCGAGCTTGCCGATCCGGTCGTTCTCGCCGAGGGCGACATGTGGTATCTCTATTCGAGCGCGGGGCTTATGTGGACCAGCGACGACTTCGGCGGCACATGGCGGCATGTGGGCGTGCAGGCCGAAGCCGACTATGCGCCCGCAGTCGCCAAGTTCCGCGGCAAGTACTACCTTTGCACATCAGGCGGACCGCTGAGCGTCGCAGATTCTCCCACGGGGCCGTTCCGGACGCTTGGCGCGTTCGACAAGAAGTCGTTCTCGTCCGATCCGCAGATGCCGCACACCCTGGATCCGGCGCTTTTTGTCGATGGCGATCATCTCTATCTTTACTGGGGATGCTTCGCAAAGCCGAAGGCCGTCTGGTGCGTGGAGCTCGATCCGGAGAATCCGCTTCGCGCAAAGACGCCCGGCTCGGCAGTCTGCCTCGTCGAGTTCGACACGGAAAGATACCCGTGGCTCGACAGGCTGATCGAGGGCGCGTGGGTGTTCAAGCGTAGCGGCACCTACTACCTCGCTTTCGCTACGTACGGAACGTCCGATCCGCGCTATTCGTGGTGCGCGATGAAAGGTCCGGGTCCGCTCGGGCCGTTCGTCCCGCAGAAGAATAATCCGTTCTTCATGACGGAGAAGGGTCTTGTCACAGGAACAGGCCACGGCTCGATCTGGTGCGATAAAAACGGCGACTGGTGGATCAACAGTTGCGTTGCGGTGTGCGCGTACCACGGTTTCGAGCGGCTTCTCGCGCAGGACAGGCTCTTCTTCGAGCCTGACGGGGATATTGCCGTCGGCAAGGCTACCGAAACGCCGCAGTGGCTTCCGTCCAGCGGCAGGAAGGGCGATACGGGATGGAAGGCGATACCGCTCAAGTCCGCGAGGCCTGAGGCGACGGACGGCAGTCTCAAGACGTGGTCGGCGGTTGAAGGACTGCCGTCGAAGACCGTATTCGAGTTCCCTGGAGAACGTACCATCCGTTCCTTCCGCGTCATTTGGCGCGATCTCGGACTAGACACGAATCGCGGCGTCCTTCCAGGCCCCTACCGCTACCGCGTGGACTATCGCTCGAACGGCGTCTGGTGGACTTGGCTCGACGCCTCCAAGAACGACGTAGATCTCATGGTGGACTACCGCGAAGCGCTAGAGGCCAAGGCCGACGCCGTGAGGCTTGTCGTTCTTTCCGCTCCGCCCGGCATCACTCCAGGGCTCGTGGAGTTCACGGTTTTTGGCTGTATGTTTGGGGAATTGGGAAGAGGTTCCCCATTCCCCGTTCCCCTTTCCCAGTTCCCCATAAAAGGAGACCAACCATGAACAAAGCAATCGCATCTCTCGTCTGCATCGGCGCCGTGTGCACTGCGCTGGCGGATTGGACGCTTGAACGAAGCGCGGCGAAGGACGGGCTTTTGATGACAGACGGCGTCAAGCCTGGATCGTACTATGTGCGGCTCGAGGGATTTTCGGGAGATGATGCGACTACCCGCGCTAAGGTGTGGCACGAGGGTCGGCGCATCGAGTTCGTGCGTGGCGGGCCGTGGATGGACTACAATGGCAAAGAGCGGATGACGCTCGAGTCGCGTCCGGTGGAAGTGAGGCCCGGCGAGGCGTTCCGTGTCGACAAACAGACTCCGTGGACGAGGATAACCCTTGCCGAAAAGCCGCTTGAATACGCGCCGCAGCGCATATTCACGAACATGGCGCTCGACCCGGAAGTCGCTTTCGCCGCGGAGGCAGATTTCGGCGCGACCAATGTGGCCGTGACGCTCAACAGCTATCTCGGCTCTCCTGTCAAGGGACGGCTCCGCGTGAAGGTGACGGACTACTACGGCAAGACGCTCGCAGAAACGGATCGCAGGGACGTCGAGCTGGGAAGGATGCTTAAACTGGATGTCCCCTACGAGGACAACGGCTCGGGGCAGTTCCGCGCGGCGGTCGGCTTCACGGACGGATCCGGACGCAAGGTCTATCGCGTCTTCGCGCGGCTTGCGGATGCAAAGTCGCCGCACCGCGAACTTATCAGGATGAACGAGGGATGGACGCGTGCCTCGGGATCAAAGGCCGTGATGCCCGCAGAGGTGAAGGACGGCGCGGAGAAGTTCAGAGGCACTTTCGCGGTTCCGGCCTCGTTCGCTGGAAAGCGCATATTCTTCAAGGCGCTTCGCGTTTCGTGCGTGGCGAAGCTTTACGTCAACGGCGCGGAGGCGGCGACGTTCGGCGAGGACGGCAATTTCGCGGGCGATATGGAGGCGGACGTGACGCGGTTCGTCAAGCCTGGCGAAGAGAATGAATTCGTCATAGACGCGAAGCGCGCGGACGAAGAGAAGTATCCGAGCGGAATGCCGGGACGCCTCGCGGCGGTTTCCGAGCTTGCGCTCGAATCGCGCGGCGAAGACGCAATCGGCCGCGTTTCGGTCGTGACGTCGTTCCGCGAAAAGACGATTCGCGTCAAGGCGGAGCATCCGGCTGGCTTTACCGTGCGAAACTCCGTCTGGCGCGGAGACGAGAAGCTTCTTTCCTTCACGGATGAGGCAAAGTGGGAGAATCCGCCGCTCTGGGGGCCATTCAACTTCCCGCTCCTCAAGCTCGTCACGGAACTTGTCGATGCGAAGGGGAATGTCGTGGACGAGAAGCTGACGCGCTTCGCGTTCCGCGAGTTCTGGCCGGACGGCATGGCGCTCATGTGGAACGGCCACCGCGTGAAGGGCGAAGCGCGGGCGTTCATCAGCACGTGGGGGTGGTGGGACTTCGACAGGCGCTGCAAGCGCCAGTTCAACTGCGACATCCTATGGGAAGGCAAGCTGCGAGGCATCAAGTTCCTGCGGCACGTCTACAACTCTTCTGAGTTTCTGGATTTCTGCGACGAGGCGGGAATCCCCTGCGCCGTAGGCTTCGCGACGATCGCGAATCCCTCTCCCGAAAAGAGCGCGAACAAGGAGTTCTGGGCGTGGAAGGAGTACAACGACCGCTGCCTCGCCGCGACCCTGCGCAACCATCCGTCCGTCATGACGTGGTATATCACGAACGAATACTACGCCGAGAGCGAAGACCGCAATCTGGGGCCCGTACAGTCCGCGCTGAGGAACATCCGCGCGTTCGATCCGTTCCATTTCGCCGAAACGGGATGCGACCTGGATCTGCGCGGCGAGAACAATATCGTCTCGACGCACTATCCCGTCGAGCTACTCTCCTTGCGCAAGGCCGGGTGCTACATGCCGTATTCGTTCTACTGGCGCGATATCGAAAAGCCTTTCGTGAAAGGGCAGGCGATTCCCTCCGGGCAGATCCTGAAGGTCTGCAACATCTACGCCGATTCGCCTGCCAAATGGGGCGAGAAGCCGATTTTCATCAACGAGACGTGCTGGGACTTCTTCTTTAATCCGCCGTTTGGATGGACGCGACTTGCCGGCGACGAGGTTTTCAACGATCCAAGATACTGCGACAAGTGGCACATCGAGACGGAAGTCGAGGCGGTGCGCGCTCACCGCGATGCGGATGTTTCGCTTTGGACGCCGTGGCGCTGGTACCACATCGACCCCGAATGGCGCGTTTCGCCGGAAATCGACGTCGTGAACATCCAGCGCTATTCGCGCTTCTACGAGGGGACGCATGTCAAGTACGATGTCAACGTATTCTACGACAGGTGGCGTCCCGATGCGGTGACATGGTTCTGGCGGCTTGAGGACGCGGACGGCAAGGCTGTCGCTTCGTCCAATGATGAGCGGATCGAAGTGGATACGTCTGCATTCCTCAGAAAGCAGATTTCCTTCAAGACGCCGCGTCCCGGTGGATACAGGCTGGTGTTCGGGCTGAAGGGCCTTTGCGAAAAGACGCTCGACATCGCGGTCTCCGCAAAGTCCGCTTCTGGCGGACGCCGCTACCCCAATGTATTCGGAGTGCGCGACGTCCTTTCCGAGCGGCTGCTCGACCGCGCGGCGGCAGGCGAGACCATCGTCATACTTGCGCGGGACGACTACCCGGAGTGGCTGCCGGAGATACCGTCCGTATCCGACCAGTCCGCAGCGATCCTGCGCACGTACAGAACGCGCCATCCGATACTGAAAGGGTTCAAGAAGGACGACCTCAAGTATTTCTATCCGAAATCGATCGCATGCGACAGGGCGTTTGCGAAGCCTTCGGGCGGAAACGCCAAGACGATCCTCGAGTTCGGCGGCGCGTCGGGCCTCGTCTATTCCGCGCTTGTCGAAGTGCCTTACGGGAAGGGTTGCTTCCTCTATTCGCGCCTCGTTCTGGAGCCGGACGTCAATCCAGTCGCCGCGAAACTTCTGGAGAACATGGCCGCTTACAAGAGCGCGAAAGAGCCAGGCAGGGCGCTGTTCCTGACGGCGCGTGGGGACAAGCGCCCTCCCGTCGCCGATGCGCTGGTGAAGAACTGCGGCGTGGAACTGGATTTCGGCGGCATTGCAGACATCGGCAAATACAGCGCCATATTCGTGGACGGCAAGGCGCCGCTTTCCAAGGACGACCTCAAGGCCCTTGCATCGTCCGGCAAGAACGTCATCGTGTTCGGCGCATGCGAGGCGGCCGGAATGAAGACGCGTTCAGTCGGCGCGAAGTCGTGGAGCGGACGCGCGGTGCGCATATCGAGCGACCCGATCCTCGACGGACTCACCAACCAGGATATGATGTGGCGCAAGAAGTTCTCCGACGAGAAGACCGCTGTCGCGGAGCTTGCGACGGAAGAGTTTGTCGCGGAGAAGGGCGTGCTGACATATCCGGCATATATCGTCCGGCGCGGCAATATTGTCTTCACGACGCTCGACCCGTCCGTCAACGCGAAGGACGCCTCGAAGCAGGCCGCGCGCCTCTGGGCGACGATCCTAGGGAACGCCGGCGCGCGGGTCAAGGGCTTTTCGCGTCCGTTCATCCCGAAAAACCTATTCTACGATCCAGTGGATATCTCCGCGCATCTAGACCGCACTCTCGCGGACGAAAAGGGGAGCGACGGCAAGGGCTCGTGGAACGACCAAGGGCCGGAGCAATGCCTGCCGCCGGTCTTCGCGGGCGAGCGCGGCTGGGTAGGTTCGGTGCCGTATGATGTGAAGATGGCGGGTCCCTGCGCGTTCACGCTGGCGAGCGAGTATTGCAAGAACGGCAAGGACAAGGTCTCGGTGAAAATCGGACGCAAGTTCGACACGCTCAACTGGCTCTCGACCGGCGCATGGGTCGGGAAGGGCAAGCGCGACTATACCGTGCGCGTCAACTATGCGGACGGAAGTACGCGGCAGATTGAAGTGTCCGGTGGCGTGAACTTGTTCGACTGGGTTTCTGAGATGCCAGATTTCTCCGGCGAGACGGATACTGTCACCGCGCTGCGAACCTTGACTGCGAAGTCGGGGTTGTTCGCGAAGATGAACGTCTATTCGACAAGCTGGGTCAATCCGAATCCGGAGAAGGTCGTCAATACGGTAGAGTTCTTGCGCGGCGAGAAGAACTGCGCCGTAGTCGGCGTCTTCGGCCTGACGCTGGGTGCGCGCGAGACGGCGTATTCCGCCCTGTCTCAGGAAGAACGCGGCAAACTCCACGAGCGGTTCGTCGCCGAGGCTATGGCCGCTAAGGAGGCGGGCGATAGAGTCAAGGCGATTGCGCTTTACGAAAAGGCCATTCGCGCAAAGCCCGTCGATCTCGGCATCTATCGCTCCATCGCTGCGCTCTACGAGGAGGCGGAAGATTGGGAATGTGCGCTCGCTACCTACCGGCGCTCGCTGGAGGCGGACTACAACCAGCCCGACCTCTGGGACGAGGAAAAGCGTCTTGAGGCGAAAGTGAAAGGAGCAGCGAAATGAGAAGGAAAATCATGGTGGCGGCTTGCGCATTCGCGGCGGCGGTCGTGCTCGCGGCGGGCGCAAAGACGGTGGACTTCCCGATTCCAGACGCTGTCCGGAGCTGGGATATCCCGGAACGGGCCACGAACGGCGTTAAGGCCGTGTGGATCGAGAATGTGCCGTGGCACGGCAAGCCCACGCGTTTCTTCGCCTACTATTCTCTGCCCGAAGGCGCGACGGCGGAGAAGAAGGTGCCGGGCATCGTGCTCGTGCACGGCGGATACGGAACGGCCTTCCACACATGGGTGAAGCTGTGGAACGACCGCGGATATGCCGCGATCGCGATGGACAATTGCGGCGGCATCCCCGGAGAGAAGAACCACACGGCTGAACATCCGCGGCACGAGTGGTCCGGGCCAAACGGCTGGGGACGGTATGAGGAGGAGGCTCTGCCGCCGGAGGAGCAGTGGGTATATCACGCGATCGAGTGCGTCATCCGCTCGAACACTTTCCTGAGGAATCTCCCCGAAGTCGATGCATCGAGGATCGGCGTGACCGGAATATCGTGGGGCGGTTTTCTCACGTCGATCGCCTGCGGAGCGGATCAGCGCTTTGCGTTCGCCGTGCCCGTCTACGGATGCGGAAACCTGCGGCGGCATTCAGTCTTCGCGCCGGAAATCGGCGAGCTGTGGGAGTCGCTCTGGAATCCAGTCGAATACGCGAAGAACTGCCGGATACCGACGCTTTGGTGCACCGGGACGAACGATTATTTCTTCCCGCTCGATTCGTTCGAGGAGACTGCGTTCGCCGCAGGGAATCCTCTTTTCTCCATCAAACTCCGCATGAAGCACGGGCATCCGCCGGAGGGCGATCCGCCCGAGATCGCAGCCTTCGCCGATTCCGTCGTGAAGGGCGGCCGCAAACTCTCCGACCGCAAGATCGCGCGCCGCGAATGGTTGTATACCGAATCCGCCAATCCAGTATGGAAGGACAGACCTTTCGAGGTTTCGCTCCAAGCACCGCAGAATTGGACGATACGCTTCGAGAACGCCATCACCGAAGACGGGCTGATTCTCTCATCCCCGCCGGAATTCCAGACGGCGACGCTTGACGCGAAGGGTGTTGTCGTCAACGGGGCAACCATTCGCGAGACCGAGCGGCGAGACTTCGCCGACGGCTGGGCGGTGCGGTACGTCCTGCCGGAAGGCGAGAGGCGAGTGGAACGCGAAGAAACGGTCTGGACGCTTCCTGCCGACGCGAAGGTGTGGTATCAGGAATACGGCATGGACTATGAAAAGCCGTATTGCTCTTCGCTCGTGCGCGACATTCCCGCCGGCACGGTGATGAATTTCCCCGTGACGGCGAAGCTCGCGGACGGGACATATCGTCTGATTACCGAGGCGAATGTGGTCGGCTACACCGATTCCGCCGCGAAGTATCTTGGCGATGGACGCTTCGGTGTATTCTACGTGAACGACCCGGACGGGTTCGACCAGAAGGGCGCGGATACGACGCCCTGGCGCATGATGCTTGTCGCCAAGGATTTGCAGACGCTTGCGACGAGCGACATTGTGCGGCGGCTTTGTCCCGCCCCGTCCGCAGCGGTTGCGGCGAAGGCGGCGAAGTTCGTGCGCCCCGGCCGCGCCGTCTGGCAGTGGCTACCCGCTGGCGCGCCGAAATACGGGGAACAGAAGGAGTGGTACGACAGGACGAAGGCGCTGGGCTTCGAGTATTACCTTATCGACGACGGTTGGCGCGACTGGCGCGATGGCGACATGGATCAGTGGGCGTGCCTCAAGAAGTGGATTGACTACGGGAAGTCGATCGGCGTCGAGACTTTCATGTGGGTCGACTCCAAGGAAATGCGCAATCCCGAAACGCGCCGCGAGTATCTTGCGAAGGTTAAGGCGTCGGGGGCAGTAGGCATCAAGATCGACTTCCATCCCGCGCCTTCCTGCGAGCAGATGGCATGGTACGAGGAGGCTCTTGCCGACACCCTCGAATTCGGGCTAATGACAGACTACCACGGCTGCGTAAAGCCGAGCGGTCGCGAGAAGACTTGGCCGCACGAGGTCGCGCGCGAGGCGATTCGCGGTCACGAATGGCACATCACGCGCTACAACAGGGTTCTTCCGCCGGAACACGACTGCATCCTGCCTTTCAATCGTCTCGTTCAAGGACATGCCGACTATACGCCCGTCGTGTTCAAGGAGAAGGAGCTTGCCGGCTATACGCGGGCAAGGGAACTCGCACAGGGGATCATCTTTTCCGCTCCATTTCTCTGCCTCGGCGATTATCCGCAGAACTATCTCGAAAGTCCTGCGGTTGATGTCGTGAAGGCGCTGAAGCCGATCTATGACGAGACGATTATCCTTCCCGGCTCGGAAATCGGCGAATGCGTTGCCGTCGCAAAGCGCAATGGCGAGAAGTGGTTCATTGCAATCGAGAACGGCGCGGGAGACCGCGACCTTGAAATCCCGCTTTCGTTCCTTCAGTCCGGCAAGTGGAAGATGAAGAAGTTCGCCGACGCGGAAGACTCCAATATCGAATTCGACATTTCGGAATGCACCGTCTCGCCATCCGATACGCTGAAACTCGCTCTCCGCGCAAAAGGCGGGTTTGTGGCCGTGCTCACAGCCAGTGCCGCCTTGCACTCCCGGTTCGGGGACGGGATGCTTTCCGTCACGCAGCCGCGCGGCTGGCTTGGAAAAGTCTGCCACGCACAGGCGGATGGCTTGACGGGGCACCCTGAGGCCTTGAGTTATCCGTACGATTCGTGTCTTTGGGCCGGCAGAATCGTGAACGGCAGATCGGATGTGGACGGTTGGTGGCGATACGAACAGACGGCGTATTACACCGACGGTCTTCTCCGGTTGGGTTACGCGCTGGGCGACTCCAAGCTGATCGCAAAAGGCGAAAAAGGCGTCGACTACACGCTGGACAACGCCTCGCCGGACGGAATGCTTGGCGACCCGTGCCTTTGGGATGCGACGAAGCACAAGCTTGACAGCGGTTTCGAGATGTGGCCGATGGCTGTGTTCTTCAGGGCTATGAAGGCCAAGTACGATGCGACACGCGACGAACGCATCCCGGCGGCGCTCGCAAAATACTACCTGCTGAGCGGTGCGGACATGCTCGCCAAAGGCCGCAACACGATCAATGTCGAGGGCATCGCCTGGACTTACGGACGCACGGGCGACAAACGGCTGGTGGAAATGGCGGAGAAGGCCTGGAACGCGAAGAAAAGCGCCGACAATTGGTCCAACGATCTTGTTCCTGCCAAATGTTCCGATGGCGCGCCGATATACATGCACGGCGTAAGCTATTCCGAAGAGTTGAAGATACCGCTCCTTCTCTACGCCTGCACTGGCAAGCGTGAATATCTCGAGCAGGCCGTCAATGCCGAGTGGAAACTCGTGCGCGACCACATGCTGCCGGATGGATGCCCCAGCTCAACGGAACAGACGCGAGGCAATTCCGTGCATTGGGGGCACGAGACATGCGTCGTTTCTGACTACACCTGGTCGCTCGGCTATTTCCTCGAGGTGCTTGGAGACGCGCATTATGCCGACAAGATAGAACGCTGCGTGTTCAACGCAGGTTTGGGTTCGGTCATGAACGACTTCAAATCGCTGCAGTACTTCTCGAATCTGAATCAGTTCATCGCCACGTCCGATTCCAACCACAATCCGTTTTTTTACGGCACGACGTGGTCGCAGTACCGTCCGACGCATGAAACGGAGTGCTGTGCCGGCAATATGCATCGCTTCCTCCCCAACTACATCTCGCGCATGTGGCTCAAAGACGCCGAAGGCTCGCCGGTCGCCGCGCTCTACGGGCCGTGCGAAGTCGATTTCGGCTGGGCGAGGATAACGGAGGAGACGTATTACCCGTTTGACGGGAAAATCGTATTCCGTTTCGGCATGGAAGGGGAGAAAGACGCGGCGTTCACTTACCGTGTCCCCGGATGGTGCGTCAAGGGCGCGAGCGCAAAGGTGAACGGCGAATCGGTGAGCGTCGGCGATGTCGGGAGTTTCGCCACAATCAGGCGCACGTTCAGGGACGGCGACACGATAGAGTTGGATTTCCCCATGGACACGGTATTCGAGGTTCTTCCGAGACGTCACTATGTTATAAAGGATTTCGTCGGCAAGTGGACCGGCAAGATCGAAGGGCGCAGCGTCAGCCAGGGAACGGTGGTGCGCAGGGGACCTCTTGTCTTCGCCTATCAGATTCCGGCGGAGCGGACGGAAGACACTGTCGAGCATGCAAGAATGCGCGGCAAGAAAAGCGCGAACCCGGATTTCAAGAGCTGGAACCTCAGACCTGCGGGTCCGTTCAATTACGCGCTTGCCGCGCACGAGGCCGAGACGGTCGCAGACGGCGATTCCGTTTGCGTCAAGGTCCCCGTGCGGCGCATAAAGTGGGAACTCGATAACGATCGCTTTACGCCAGACCTCCCGGAAAACCCTGTTCCGGTTTCGGATGTAATCGAATACATCTCGCTGGTTCCCTATGGCAACACTGCGTTGCGTCTTGCAGTCTTTCCTGATTTGCAGGATCAAGGCCGGAAGGAATAAGACGCGGACAAGATCATCATGAAGAAGAATTGCATGCTGATCGCCTTGGCGACGCCGGTCGCGTGCGCGTTCGCTCGAATGCAGGAGAACGCGCCTGGCCTTTCTTCCGCATGGCTGTATCCACAGATGGACATGGAGCTTTTCCGCGTCCATCAGATGCGGGACGATGTCAGGCGCGCGGGTCTCTACGCCTATCATCCGGGCGTGTTGCCGCCGTTGCGCGACAAGGCGGAGTTTCGCCACTTGTGCGCCGAAGACGACCCACTGCCGGAGGCGTTCCGCAGGATTTCCGAAACGCACTACGATTCCGCCGAGGGACGCCGTTATGTGACGGTCGACGGCGGATTGATGGGCGGGGGCGCCATCCGTTCTGCGGAGACGAACTGGGAGGCGAGGGCCTTTGACGGGAGCTGGCGTCCGGTCGCCGCGTATCTAGACGCGCCGGTGCCTCCGCACCGCGAGCGGTTGCCGGAGGACCGCTCCTTCTCCGGGCTTGTGGCGACGAACGGCTGGTACGATGCGCTCGTGGAACAATTCGCGTACGTCGAGTGTCGGGCCAATGCAGAGCCGAGGCTCTTCGTCGGCGAGTCCATCCCCGAGATGCTGGCGGAAAAGCCGGAGGACTTCGAGTATGACGCGACGATGGACGAAGTGTCGGCCGGCTGCTGGCGGACGCGTCATGCGCTTGCATTCCGGTATCTGCGCTTTGGATCCGAAGTGACGAACGTCAAAGTCGTGCCTGTCGGACGGCGGCGTCCCGTGAAGGGCCGGATCGTTACGGACAACGCCCGCTGGCGGAAGATGGCCGAAGTCGGCGAACGGACGCTGGCGCTGTGCTCGAACGACTTCTTGGTGGACGGCATCAAGCGCGACCGCCTGCCGTGGGGAGGCGATTTGACCGTGTCTCTCATGGCGGATGCATACGTCTATGGCGACGCGGAAATTGCGCGGCGGACTTTATCTGTCATGGACGCCTACGAAGGCGATGTCAATGGAATCGTAACATATTCGATGTGGACGGTTGTCTCGCACGACCTCTACCAGCTTTATTTCGGGGATGCGCAGTTTCTCCGGGACCGCTGGTGGCGGATCAAGGCGCGCATCGGCGACCTTATGTCCCGCACGGACGAGACCGGTTTTGTCGTGCGCGGTCTCGATTGGGTCTTTATCGACTGGGCGAAGCCGAAGTCCAATACGGCGCTGCAGGCGATATGGTATGGATCGCTGCAGGCGGCGGCGCGACTGGCGGACCGCGTAGGCGATCCGCAGGCGGACGACTACCGCGCCTTGTCCGCAAAGGTCCGCGAGAGCCTGAACACGCTTGCGTGGGACGAGGCGCGCGGCCTCTACAGGGCCGACCCTGCGGGTGCGGCGGTTTTCGGCCGGCAGGCGAACATCTTTGCGGTGGTCTTCGGCGTGGCCGACGACCGCCAGTCGGCCTTGATCGGCGACGAGCTGGCCCGGGACCGTCTGCCGCCTGTCGGGACGCCCTACGTCTTCGGCTGGGAATTGGTGGCGCTGGCGCGGACGGGACATGCAGACGCATTTTTCTTGGGACTCGAGCGGATATTCGGCGGCATGCTCGACAATGGCGCGACGACGTATTGGGAAAGCTACGACCCGAACGAGACTGGTGATGGGCGATACGCATTCTACGGACGGCCGTGGGCGAAGAGCCTTTGTCACGTCTGGAGCGCATGGCCTGCCTTCATCTTCGTTTCGGAAGGTCTGGGCATCCGGCCTACCGCCGACGGCTGGCGAACATGGTCGCATCGTCCCCTGCCGGGTTGCGGGAACTTGAAAGCAGAGATTCCGACGCCGGACGGGATTCTTCGTTTGGGCGGAAAGGAGAGTGAAAATGACCAATAAGGCGCTGTTTTTCGGATATGTTGCGGTGCTGTCGGTGCAGTTTCGCGCGGCGGCTTTTTGCGGCGTGCGACAGGATGATGTGGAGCAGCGTGCTGAAGCTGTCCTCTCTCGCTTGACATTGGAGCAGAAAATAGGCCAGACCTGGCAATGCCTCGGCAGGGAGATGGTAGAGCCGGCGAGCGGGGACATGTCGGGGGAGAAGTTGAAGGACTCGTTCCTCGCCGGAGTCCGCGCCGGACGCTACGGCTCCGTCATCGGCAAATGGGGCGTAGAGAACTACAACGCCATCCAGCGTGCGGCGATGGAAGGCGTTGGCATTCCGCTTCTAATCGGCAGCGACATGATCCATTCAGCCGTCACGACATACCCTATTCCGCTTGCGCTTGCCTGTTCGTGGGACGAATCGCTGTGGGAGCGCGTGGCGTCGGCAATGGCCGCTGAGTCGCTTCTCGAAGGCTGCAACTGGACCTTTGCACCGATGGTCGATGTCGCGCTCGACGCGCGTTGGGGGCGCATCGCTGAGGGCGGCGGCAGCGACCCTCTTTTGACAGGCCTCATGGGCGCGGCGATGGTGCGCGGCCTCCAGGGCGAGGATATGGCCGACGGCCTTCACATCGCCGCTTGCGCGAAGCACTACGTCGGCTATGGCGCGTGCATGGGCGGCCGCGACTACAATGCGGTGGAACTTTCCGATTCGACGTTGCGCAATGTCTATCTGCCGCCGTTCAAGATGGCGGTCGAGGCGGGCGTCGCAACCATCATGCCGGCATTCCACAGCTATAACGGCGTTCCGTGTTCGATGAACTCCTATCTCTTGCGCGACATATTGCGCGGAGAGTTCGGTTTCGACGGCATGACGATTTCCGATTGGAATGCTGTCAAGGAGTTGATAAATCACGGCACCGCAGCCGACGAATCTGATGCCGCAGCCCAGGCGATAAACGCCGGCATGGATATGGAGATGGTCTCGTCGTGCTATGCAAACAATCTTGCGGCGCTCGCAAAAGAAGGGCGCGTGAGCATGAAGACTCTTGACAATGCGGTGCGCAACATCCTGCGCGTGAAGTTCCGGCTCGGACTCTTCGACCATCCGGAAATCGACCGCGCCATGTTAGAGACGGCGGTCGATCCGGCGAAGAACCGCGCACTCGCAAGGGAGGCTGCGCAAAAGTCGATTGTGCTTCTGAAAAACGATGGCGGCGTTCTGCCCCTGAAGGGTGGTGCAAAGGTTGCGCTTTTGGGAGATGTGGCCGCAAGCGACTGGCAGATGCTGGGATGCTGGAGCACGAAGGATCTCTCCAATTTCGAGAATGCGACGCTTCTCGATGGACTCAAGGCCGAAGGCGTGGACGTCGCCTACACGGAGGCCTACACGCTGACAGGGCGCGTGGACACGGCGGCAATCGAAAAGGCCGTGGCGGAGGCCGATATGGTCATCGCAGCGTTTGGCGACTATTGGGAGAAGTCGGGCGAAGGCAATTCGTCCGCCAAGATCGAGCTTCCGGGCGAGCAGATGAAGGTTGCCCAAGCGGTGAAAGCCTGCGGCAAGAAGCTCGTCGCCGTCGTTTTCGGCGGACGTCCGATGGCGTTTCCCGAACTGGCGCGGCTGGCGGATGCCGTCGTGATGGCGTGGAATCCCGGCGGCTGCGGCGGCTGGGGCGTGGCGGACGTTTTGACCGGCCTTGCCGAACCGTACGGACGTTTGACCGTCGATCTGCCGTCTGCGAGCGGGGTCTGTCCCCAGTTCTATTCGCGCACCACGACCGGCCGGCCGGCGACATTTAGTGCGCAGCAGCCGTTCGGACAGCAGTACAGATCCTGCTACAACGACGCTTCCTTGAAGGCCGTCTATCCTTTTGGGCACGGCCTGACTTACTCGACTATCACCTATTCCAACGAGAAGGTGCGTGTCGAAGGCGGCGAGGCGGTTTTTTCGGCCGATATTTCCAACACGGGCGCACGCGACGCAAACGAACTTGTGCAGGTGTATGTCCGCGCCAACAAAGCCTCGATCGCCCGTCCGCGCCGCGAACTGAAGGGCTTCCGGCGCGTCGCGCTCGCCCCCGGAAAGACGGCTCATGTGGAAATCCGCCTGCCTGTTTCGTCCTTCGGATTCTTCCTTGACGGCGGCAAGTTCGAATTGCCGCAATCGTTCACTGCGTGGATCGCGCCGGACTCCGATTCGGGGCGCCCGTTGAGTCTCGATCTTCACGCCGGCGGCATCTCCGGCGCAATCATAGAACGGGAGAGCCGATGAAAACTTTCGGACAGACGTTTGCTGCGGCTGTAGCGGCGTGCGCGCTCGCCGCGCGTGCCGAAACGCGTGAACTGACGGTTGCTCCGGACGGCATGTCGCCGCGCGAGGCGCTTCTCGCCATCCGCGAGGCGAAGGCGAAGGGCGATGCGTCTGCGTGGACGGTGCATATACGGCGTGGCGCGTATTTTCTTGAAGCACCGCTTGTTTTCACGGCCGCCGACTCCGGGACGCGCTCTTCGCCCGTCCGCTGGATTGGCGAAGGCGGCCCCGTTTTTACCGGCGGCGCGCGGCTGAAGGGCTGGCGGGACGAAGGGGGCGGCGTGTGGTCTGCACCGATTCCGAAGGATGCAGAAGGGAATCCAGTCTGGTTCGAGCAGCTTTGGGTGAACGGACGGCGCGCCGAACGCGCCCGTGCGCCCGATGCCGTGCCGGACGATCCGGCGCGCGGCTGCATGAAATTGAGTTTGTCCGAAGAACGAGTCGTGACGAATGCGGTTGACGGAACGGTTTCCTACGTACAGCGCATCGCTTCGACAAACGCGGCGATGTCCAAGGTCGTGGCGACGGCGGCGGAAGATCTGCCGTACGTTTCGCTCTGCGCCGTCCACAAATGGAATGCGGCGCGTCAGGGGATCCTTCGTGTCGATCCCGAAACGATGTCCGTCGAGACAAGCCGCAGGGAGAGCGTCGGCGGCAATCGCGCGTGGACGGCCAAAGAGACGATTGTCTGGTTTGAAAATGTGCGCGGTGCATTCGACGCGCCGGGGGAATGGTTCTATGACGCCAAGGCCGGGCGTATCCTCTATCGTCCGCTTCCGGGCGAGACGATCGGTTCCCTGTCGGCGATCGCGCCGACGGCGTCCGGCGGCGTGCTTGTCGTTCTGCGTGGCGATCATGACGGCGATCCGGTGCATGACATCGAATTCAAGAACCTGTCGTTTGCGTTCACGGACTACGCCGAGAAACCAGGGGCGAAGAATGCCGTTTCCGCAGAAAAGGTCCCCGTGCAGTTCTACACGCGACAGACGTTGCCTGAGACCGTCGGATGCGTTACGGCCACCGGCGCGTGGCGCATCGTCTGGGACGGATGCAGGTTTCAGCATCTCGGCGCGTTTGCTATGCGCCTGATTGACGGTTGCATTTCCAACACCGTCAAGAACTGCACATTCGCGGATATTGGCGCGGGAGGTGTCAAGATGGGATCTGAAAATCCGCATGTCGCGCCGGGTGAGACGCTTTCACGTCGCGAAATCACAACGCTCGCGCCGCGCTCGGTCGCATTCAACACGGTTGAAAACTGCCTTTTCAAGGGAATCGGACGCTATGTTCCGGCCGGCATCGCCGTGACGCTCACGCATGCCAGCGACTGCCGCATCGTCCATTGCGACATGACGGATTGCGCTTACTCGGCCATTTCCGCCGGGCTGGCATGGGGCTACGGCGGAAGCGTCGCGCAGCGCAACGAAATCGCATACAATCGCATCTGGAACATCGGCAAGGGATTGATGAGCGACATGGGCGGCGTCTATACCCTCGGCACAAGTTTCGGGACGACGATTCACGACAATGTCATCCATGATGTCCGCAGTTATTCCTACGGCGGCTGGGGAATCTACTTTGACGAGGGATCGGAAGGTATCGTTGCGGAGCGCAATCTCTGTTGGAATACGACAGACGGCGGCTTTATGCAGCATTTTGGACGCGG
>Ga0310695_10005390_pt1 | contig 22363 bp, 22 predicted proteins | sample RumenRJG_04DNA_FD_203882 | JGI IMG/M metagenome (GOLD analysis project Ga0310695, IMG submission 203882) | Bovine rumen microbial communities from Lethbridge, Alberta, Canada - RJG_04 (v2) (version 2) | ecosystem: Host-associated > Mammals > Digestive system > Stomach > Rumen | place: Canada...
GTCATTATATGTTTGGTGTAGTCAAACTTATAATCCTCCACACCACTTTCTTCACGAATCTTGCGGATTTGTTTGATAGCACTCTTAAACCGTGTCTTATACGGTTTATGGTTTTTATGTTTGTCTGTCGTGGTAACAGTCTCAGGCTTGCCGTCATTAATCGTCAGCGCATCTTTCGTGATGGAGTAACCGTTCATCTTATCCAGAGCAGCCATTCCAAGTAGCGTCGTGCCACCATATCGGTCACCGATGGAGGCATTTATGTCTTTCAACTTGACTTTGCCGAGCGTCAGACTGCGAATGTTGACATCCTTCTGATCAGCGGAATATAAACCACCATAATAACTCGTGCTGGTTCCTTTGATATCAGACTCTGTCAGATTGCCTTTCAGGAAGAGTATGTCACCCACCTCCTTGGCAAGAAGCGTACCCGAACACCCTGTGTCAAGCAGAAACTCGATATTGAGTGAGCCATTAATTTTGCCGAAGAGAAACAAGGCATTTCCTCTTCGGATTAAGGGAATTTGCTTCATATACTAAATCCCCATGGCTTTAACAAGTTTGTCTAATTCTGGGTTCTCTTCAGGCGACGTAACATTGAGTGCTCCATCGTCAGGAGCCTCGAATGTGACGCTGGGAGCAGCCCCTGCCTGATGGGCTTCTTCAAAGAATGCTTTGATTTCGGCCTCATTCTTGCCATTCATAATCAGTGCAGCCATAATGCACGACATGATATCGGTTCTGAGACCTTTGTTCTTCATATCCAGAAGTTGCTCCTTCGTGAGCGTAAACGACACATTATAGTATTCAACGGCCATGTTACCGCCAAGCTCATTGGCCAAATCAGCCAATTGTACATTATATGGATCCTGTTTCTTATTCTTCATAACAATCTTTTTTCTAAAACGGATGCAAAGATACGAAAAATAAGCCAGAATTAATGCTGAACCGAAGAATAATTAAGGTTATTTGTACCCTTTCCGCATCATCTTCCGGTCATACCGTTCACGGTTGGCCTGCTGTTGCTCTGCTATACGCCACTGATGTTCCTCTTCTGGGATGGCATCATGCTCCTCCTTGGCAAGCCTTTTGAACTCCTCCATGTCTTCTGCCGACATCTCTGTCAACTCATCCTCTCCGTTGATATACGCATGGCTGGAGGTCATCGACTCCGAAAGCTCTTCGTCAAACGGAATCAGTCCCAATACCATATCCCGCTGTTCCTTAAACCACTGGTCGTTGTACTTGAATGCCGAGAGCGTCTTTTGGTGTTCGTTGAGCATGTCCACCGATATGAACGTGTCAAGATGCGACACTTTCTTCTCGCGGTCGTAATAACCGAGAAACATGCCGTCGGCCACTCTGAATACGACGGAATTGAAGTTTGTGCAACCATAGACCTTGGGCGAACCCGCTAATGCATAATATGGACTGCGCCTAACCAGTCGGTCACAGACGGTCACGAAATCCAAGTCCTCATCACCAAGACATCTTTCTTTATATCGCCTGATGGCATGGGCAGATACGAAGAATGCGTTTACAGGGAAAGGCAGCACCAAGAGCGGCTGCCCCGTGTCCATATCGTCGATGATGGTGTATCTTATCTGATTCTCGCTTGCCACCCGAAAGTTTATACCCCTTACACGCTCCTCTGCCGACGGCCTCTCTTCGTGCATCAGTATTTGCAGGATGCGCCAATGGATGTTCGTCGTGTGCGAGTGGAAGGTGGCGGGCTGCAGTGGCGTATAATACGGTTTTGTCTTGAAGATCTTCTTCAGTTTACGCCCATCCCGCTCCAGTTTCCTCACCAGAAAATCCTGGATGTTCTGCTCATCCAGGCTCTTCTGGGCTTCAATCTCCGCGTATGTCGAATTGGACGTAATCATTTCTGTTATGTCAAGCTATTATTACCAACCTGGTGGCAGCACGATATTCTCCACGTCGTGAGCCTTCTCGAACAGCGGAGCAATCTCTTCATCTGTGAATCCGGCAATGCCGCAACCGATGCGGGTCACGAGGAACGTCAAGTTCTTGTTCTCCTTGGCGAACTGGATGAACTCGTCCACATATGGACGGATGGTTTCTACGCCACCCTGCATCGTTGGGATGGCATAGCTCTGGCCTTGCAGACCCACGCCCTGACCCATAATAGCCCCAAACTTGCGGTAGGCGATATATGCAGCTCCACCGCCGTGCATACCTTTGAGATTGCTGCCAAACACGAAAATCTCGTTCGGCTGCAGTTCTGTAATAAACTCTGGTGTTGTACGTTTCTGCTCCATAATTTCTTCTCTGATAAAGTACATATCCTCGCATGCCATTGGTGCTGCCATGTCTGCCATCGAACCTGGCATAGGCGCAATCGACATCTTGGCCTCGCCCATTGTAGCCTCTCTGTGCAGGATGGCCATTTCGTCCATCACCTCCGGCATATCCAGGTCCATATCGAAGTTCTTCCTGAAATACGGCACGATAATTTGTTCCTTCAGTTTCTTGTACTTCTGCGAGATGGCCGACGGGGTCATTCCCATCTGTGCCGCTATCTCCTTTGACTTGAATCCCTGTAACAGCAGCATGTCGATAATCAGTCGTTCCTGTCGGTCCAGGGGTGCATGGTCGCAGACATCTTCCACCATCTTGTTGAACTGCAACCGCAGGTCGCTTGTCACGTCAAACGACATCAGATAGTCCTCGAACGTGATGCTGCCGTACTCCTTGCGGTACCATTTCAATGCATCGAGCACCACATAGCGGAACCCGTTGATGAGCCACGTCTTCAGACTCACGTTCGGCGAGTGATCCTCCAGCGGCTTCCAGTCGTGCTCCATCAGGTACAGCGCATACTGGTGAGCCAGCGACATGAAGTCCAGGTTCTCCTTCTCGCGCAACTGATACCGCTGGTCGAAGATGTTATAGCCCACCTGACAGTACCCGTAAAAATACTCACGGATAATGTCGGCATCGCCCTCGCGGAAACCGCTCAGAATCTCTTCGTCTGACAGTCGCTGATAGTACATAATTCGATAATTTTTGGCGAAATTACGAAAAATTTCTCATTCTTGCTTAATTTTTCTGCAAATTCTTCTTCAAAGAGATAAAGACTAGTCGAAAAAAGAGTATTCACCATTTAAAAAGTTATGATTATGACAAAGCAAAATGATTCAATGAAGCGAGTTCACAACCTGATTATCGTTGACGAGAGTGGCAGCATGGAGATTATCCGCAAGCAAGCCTTCGTAGGCATGAACGAAACCCTGCAGACTGTCCGCAAGATGCAGGAAAAGTTTCCTGACCAGGAACAGTTCGTCACCCTGCTCACCTTCGACACTGGCCATACCACCTGGCACTACGACAACACGCCCGCCTCTCAGACCAAGGACTTAGACTGGAAAGCCTATCGTCCCGGTGGCGGCACACCTCTCTACGATGCCATCGGCAAGGGCATCTCCAAGACTAACGCCCAGATTGAGGACGGCGACCATGTGCTGGTAACCATCATCACCGACGGCGAGGAGAACAGCAGCGAGGAATGGACGCTAAAGATGATCCGCACGATGATTGAGAAGCTGAAGAAGCAGAACTGGACCTTCACGCTCATCGGCACCGACAACCTCGATGTAGAGACTATGGCCCACTCCTTTGCCATCGACGAGCACCTGGAGTTCCAGCAGGACGAAGCCGGCACCAAGGCCATGTTCGCCCGCGAACGCCGCAGCCGCGAACGCTATAATGTCTGTGTTGATGCCTGCATAGCTATGCCTACAGGTTCGTTCTTCGAAGAAGAAGAATCGTAATTCCTATCTAGTTCTGTCCGTTCTTGTTTATGTGCATGGGCGGACAGACATCTTACTTATTGATTTTCAAAGGGAAATGTTAAATTTTAAACTTTTTCGCAGCTACGCAAAAAGATTTCGTTCTTAATTTGTATCTTTGCAGCCGATTTTAAGAATCCTATACGGTATGAACGCGATAGTAAACATAACATCACAAGCTTTTGTTCGGAGCCAGCGACGCTTCGAACCGACATGTTATGTGCAGCATCCATTTGGTACACCATGCACATGCGGTATAGGATTACCACGTCATCAAGAACATAGTTTTATCTTCCGGGCATCATAGGTTGCCGACAGAGAGAATTGAAATGGACTGATAGTTGGGACATCCTTACCGAGGGAGATTCCAACTATTTTTGTTTTATCACCTAATGAAGAAAAAAACTATGCCTGCAAATAAGAATGCCTTGATAAGGTACAAGACGATAGACAACTGTTTGAGAAACAGATACAGAAGATGGACGCTCGATGACCTCGTTGACGCTTGCTGCGAGGCACTGTACGACATGGAGGGTATCACCAAAGGTGTATGCACCAGAACCGTTCAGATGGATATACAGATCATGAGGTCTGACAAACTGGGATATAATGCGCCTATTGAGGTGTACGACAGGATCTACTACAGATATGCCGACCCCAGCTATTCCATCACCGAAATGCCTTTGTCTGCTGATGACTGCAAACTGATAAAGGAGGCCATCACTCTGCTTGGGAACAAGGAGAATACTGACACGGTCAGGACTCGGAAAGTCCTGAAGAAAGTTGAGAATAGGCTAATGGCCATTCTGAACTTCGTATAAAATGAGAGACTCCTTCTTAGGTTTTGATGCCAGAGAAGGAGCCTTTTTGTCTGGATAGCGAGATTCGAACTCACTCCGCATGGTCCCAAACCACGAATGCTACCATTAAACACCACATCCAGAAATCAGAGCTTCAAGCAGGATTCGAACCTGCGACCTGCTCATTACAAGTGAGCTGCACTACCTCTGTGCTATTGAAGCGTTTTGTAGTCGGTACGAGGATCGAACTCGTGTGGACAGATTGAAAATCTGTAATCCTTACCGTCTAGATGAACCGACCAACAGGGAGTTTGACAGGATTCGAACCTGCGTTGACAAGTGCCACAAACTTGCGCCTAAGCCTCTCGGCCACAAACTCCATAAAAAACTGCTCCAGATGGATTCGAACCACCACCTCCAGAACCGGAATCTGGTATGCTACCATTACACCATGGAGCAGTATATCGTCGCCCCAGAAGGAGTCGAACCTTCGCTAACAGAGCCAAAACCTGTTGTGCTACCGTTATACCATAGGGCATTATCAGTGGAACCTCGTGGAGTCGAACCACGTTCTGAGGATTTTCAGTCCTCCGCATACACCAAGTCTGCCAAAGTTCCCTATGTCGTTGCCCCAGATGGATTCGAACCACCACTTCCAGATTCAGAATCTGACGTGCTAACCGTTACACTATAGAGCATTGTTGTGACTCGTGAGAGATTCGAACTCCCGACCCCGACGTTCGTAGCGTCGTACTCTGATCCAACTGAGCTAACGAGCCTTGTTTCATCTTTCTGGGTGCAAAGGTATAACAGGCTGATGAAGCCTTTTTTCGTAGCAGGAAAAAAGTTTGATTTATTTTGTTTATTTCGGTTTTTATTGTTACTTTTGCACCCGAATAAGCATCAAGAGTGCTTCAATGCACACCAACCGAGCTTACGTTATGCCACGGTGGTAAAGAGATGCGAGTTAAGTGAGTATTAACTAAAATGATAACGATATGCAATACAAGCGAATTGTTCTTAACGAGCCGCATGCCTCTATTGAAGGCCTGTACGACAACCAACTGAGTTTTTGGAACATTGATGAGCGCTTCATCAATGACATTGTCCTTAAGTGGACTGATTGGCACACTGATTTTCTGTTTCATGGGTATAGGAGTGAGAAGGTAAGAACCGTAAGATTCCCATACTCACGATTCATTGTAGATGCTGAAAGGCTTTGGGATGACCCCTTGGAGCAGCATGGTCAGGGAATCGTCTACAAGCAGTTTGATGGTTACACGCGGACTGTGCCTGAAGAAAACGAGGCAAAACTGCTTGGTTTATGGCATTGGCATCAACAACGACTTCGAGATAATCTCTGCGAAGGCGCTCTGCTTCTTGACTGTCACTCTTTCCCCAGTGAAATGAGCGATGTGGATATCTGTATAGGCTTTAATGAAGATTGGTCAAAGCCCCATAAGGCCACTGTTGAATTAGCCGTTAACCTCTTTGAGGACAATGGCTACAAGGTGGGTATCAATGAACCATATAGCAATTCTGAGACTCCTGACTGCCCATTCCCCTACCAATCTATGATGCTAGAGGTGAACAAAAGAGTCTATATGGAAGATGGGTCTTTGCGCCTAATAGAAAAAAACAACCATAAAAGAGACGTGAGAGACATAATGAATATCATTCTATCTGAATTGGAAATATAGATAGGTTAACGAAGAGCAATTTACACCAATTATTAAATTGCTCTTCTTAAATCATGCTCTAAAAGAAATTACTTCTCTTTCAAGTGCTTCTGATAAGCATCTAAGATTGCAGATGATGCCATATCGCCAATAAGGAATTCTGGTTCACCAAGATCTTTAAGGAGTGATTCTAGATTCTCCCTTTCTCCTGTATGAATCCAGTAATTGCGAATCCACAGACCAAGTGAAAAGTGAAATTCAAACATAGCCTCTGCATCTCTGATTGCTTTCTTCTCGTCTTCGCTCAATCTCTTGTCGAGTCTCTTGAAAGCCTCTGCTGCTGTTTTGGGACATCTTGCCATAATAATACCTTTTATTTCACGATTATTTTATAAGCTCTGATTGCATCCTGCATGATGTCATAATGGTCAAATGCCAGATGTGGCAAATCCGACAGTGACCACCACTCTGCTTTGGCTGCATCATCCTGGCCGGTGACAGCCATAGGTTCATCAACGACTGCAAGATAAGCAACCGTGATAGTCCTTCCTCGTGGGTCACGGTCAACCTTCGAATAGGCTCCTATCTGCTGTATCTTTGAAAGCCGAAGCCCCGTCTCTTCCTCCAACTCCCTGACGGCGCACTGCTCAGTCGTCTCGTCCATATTCATAAAACCACCGGGGAAAGCCCAACCTCCTTTAAAAGGTTCTCCTCCCCTCTGTATAAGCAGTACCTTCGGCTCTGAATCTCTTGTTATTACAATGCAGTCAGCCGTCACTGCAGGTCTCGGATATTTGTATGTATATGCCATAATCGATACTATTTAATCCCATCCTTCTTCATCGTTATTCTCCATATAGCGGCTCATGCCGTTATCATCCATGTCATCCTCAGATGCTGGATCGAAGCCGCGCATATTGTCTGGCTTGTGGGGAGGACGGCCTTTCCCATGTGGTGGTGGAGGTGGCGGCCCGCCAGGGCGCATACCATCAGGTGGTGGTGGACGATGACCATCAAAGCTGCCACTATCTGGTGGTGGAGGTGGCATATCAGGACGCATAGAGTCCAAAACGTCAATACTATCCACGTCATCAATGTTAACGTCATTAGCACTCTTCCTACTAGTACATGAAACCATGAATAGCAGCGCAATGACAATGTAACTATATGCAAGTTTTCTCATTCTTGAAACCGTATTATTACTTCATTTTACATCTTCAGTCAACAAGTCTATTGTTGCCCCTTCATCGACATAACCTGCAATAAAGCTGTCTCTTATATATCGCCTATAGAATTGAAGAATCACTCTCTTCATATCTGTAGGCAGGTATTTCATTGTTTGCAACTGCATATCTTTAGGAATACCCCATATCGCTTCAGCTATGCTACCGACAATCGCTCCGAGGGTATCAGCATCAGCGCCAAGACTTACAGCCTTTCTTACTGCATCCTCAAATGAGGTACTTTCGCCAATTATCCAAAGTGCAACAGGTACAGTTCCCTGGCAAGTTTCATCAAACCTATTGATAACATCTTCTTTCCTGATATTGATATTATATCCAGCACGACTTGCGCAAGTCCCAACAAGTTCCTTGACATGTTCTTGGGTAAAATTCGGGTGATAACACGGCAACTCTATTCCATATTGAATAGCCAAAGCAACCGTCTGAGCACCCTTAATGCCCTCCGGATGGTTATGGGAACAAGCAGCACTCTTTTCTGCCATATCCATCAGATATTTAAACTCCAAGTCGTTTGCTGCCCATGCAACAGGACTCACTCTCATTGAGCTCCCATTACCGAAGCTGTTATATGGCTGGGGATTGTCACTTCTTACCCACTGAGCGAAACGGCCCCCATATCCCCCCATTGGATTAGGGTACTTACGGCACCATTCATGAATGTATTTGCCAAAGTCTTCTGAGTTATGGAGTATGGCATCAGCAACTGCCACCGTGCAGATGGTGTCATCCGTGAAGTCATTCTTATCTGACAGCCATTCAAAATTGTAGTCGTTCGTTGGATTAAACTCCCAACGACTGCCAACGATATCACCAATGATAGCTCCTAACATATACTAAATCTTATTCAAATGTTATTCTTCCAGCTTTAATCTGACTGTACACATCGGCTTCCATATTACCGATACGCAGTCTTCCGGCAAGTTCTTCTGTTCCTTTTCCCGTATCATCGTTTGTATGAACGTACACTGCAGGAATGTCCCTACCTGCTTTCTTGTATAAGAAACTGTCTTGCTCGTATAGCTCTGACAGTTCATAGATATTACTACGGAAGGATTCTTCATCATTCAGATTGACAGTCAAAAAACTATTCTCTCGTGCCACCTCTTTGTCCTTTTCTGGGAACCATCCCGTTATCTTCGTAACGCCATATCCCAATTCGCGTAGCCTTTTCTGGAGCTTTCTGTTGTTGTCATCATTGGTCTTTCTGCTTTTTCCACCTCGCCATGCAGTAATTATTGCACAGTCACGTGTATTAAACCATGAATTAGCTCTTACGATACTACATGGATGACCTCCCTCTGAAATACAGATATCTCCGTTATCATCCGTCATCTCAATATCATCAGAGCTGCAGAATGCCTCTTGATTCTCATACGATTCAATGTCTTCTGCTGGAAGCTCTATGTTTATCTGGTCTGGAGCGGTTCCTTCTCCCATCTCAGGCTGAGAATCTGAGTCAGGCTGTTCATACCAGCCAAAATGGTCATCATCATCAAACTCTGCGGCAGCCAGGAACCCTTCTCCTTCGTAATAATAGAAGAGACTAACCATTGTTGTTAAATCCAGACAGAAATACTTCTGATATGGATTTCCCTCTTTAATCTCAAATCCAATGAACCTGTTCTTTACCTCATTATAGAAGAGTGTAAAGGGAAACATGTCTGATGTCATGTCGGTAACTTGTATAATGGCCGAGCCATCTGAAATATAGACAACAATACCTGAAATATGTGAGTTCGCCCCCTCTGGGATGAAGTTGTCATCCATGAACTCGTAGAACCCACTATTATCCACACCTGTTTCTTTTGGACTTTGCAGAGTCCATCTCAGCGTTGATCCGATTTTGATTTGTTCAGTCATACACTATGGCTTTAGTGGTAATATGTGTGCAAAGATACGAAAAAAAAGACTAAATAACTACTCAAAAGGAATAAATCTACTGATATAGCAAAAAATCAGCTTGGTATACATATAACTTGAATCCAACTCCAACCGTTTTTTCGTACTTTTGCACCATCAAACGTTAAACTTTTAATTCTTTAGTGTTATGGCAAAATATAAAATTGAATGTGAACAGTTTCTTGGTTTCTCTCATAGTGGTTCCGTTTACACCAGTGGTGAGAGTACAGTAGAATTATCCGACGAGGAAGTAGCCACGTTGGTACAACTGATGCGTGAGAAGAATACGACCAGTGTTGAGAAACTCGATTTTGAGACTTCTCATCCAGCCCTATATGAGAAGCTCGACGAGGCATACCACGAGATAGCCCGCCATGCAGAGTATATGCACTGGTTATGGGAGGGCTACAATAATGGCTACTACGAATATGATGAAGACGAACTGATGGATTATTGTGAGCGTGAATGTGGATTCTCTTTCGAATATGATGAGGAAGACTACCTTGATGAAAACGGAGAATTCGACGAGGAGGAGATGGGCTATGCCAAGTCTGATGCCTTCCGCAGCTGGCTTGATGACTACGTGACAGGACTCAGTGATGATGAAGTGGCCACCTTCTTCAACGAGCACATGGATGCCCAAATTGAAGTCGAGGATGTAGAGTATAAGGTCGCTATTCCTGACGAAATCATTCAGATGGCAAGGAAGTAGATAGCATGATAGCAGATTATAACACGATGCCACAAATGTTTTGGGAGTGCAACCGGAAGTACTTCGACCACAAGTTGCCAACTCCCAAATATGGCCTTCTCCATTCCTTTCGTATTCTGGCTCGGTTCGAATACGACAGGAGAAAAGGAAAGGCAGATAAGCGCAAAAGGCTACTCTTCTCCGACTATTTTGACTTTGATGAAGAAACCTTCAGGAATATCATGGTTCACGAAATGATCCATTATTACCTGCTCCTCTACGGTACGAACGACAAATGTGACCATGGCGCAGACTTCAAGGCAATGACTCAGGAGATGAATCAGAAATTCGGTCTGAACATAACGACGACTTTTGACGCATCCGGCATCCCTAACTCTCCCAATGCTCCCAAACGTACCTGGTGGCGATGCTTTCATCTCTGATTAGGATGCCTGTTATACGTATATATTCAATGCCTGATCCGATTATATTTCGTACCTTTGCACCGTGAAACTTTTAATAACTTATATTTATAGAATATGATGATTGAGACTTTTGAACAGGCCCTCCAGCTGGCCAATGAATTCCTTGCAACCAAGGAGCGTAAGAACTACTACGAGTCAAAGGGTATTAGCGAGCCTTACCCTGAATATGCTGGTATGCTCGTCGAACTCTCCGATGACATGGTAAGCCAGATCCGCACTCTCAAAGAGCGTTACGGACAGGACTTCGTAAATCATCTTCAGGAGGTCATTGACGACGAAGATGTCATCTCTGACATGTTCTATGGCGACCCAGTCGATATCGACCTTGAACACGTATATCACCAGTACGCATTCAAGATTCACGAACTTAAGTCTGATGGCACCGTTGCAGTCTTTGATTGCAACATTGATCTCAAAGACGAGGAATATGCACGTCTGCTTGCTTGGCACCTCTTCGATGACCACCTCACCATCAATACCCTGCGCCAGCGTGACGGAAATCTCTACAACACCATCATGCGGGGCATCGATGGCCACTATTACCAGCCAGAAGGCTATCTCTGGGTTGATAATCCCTATGTGGCCACCCTCGACGAGGCAACGGCTGACGCTGAGACCATCATCCGTCAGCATGACATCACACGTGGAGGTGGCTATCTGGTTCTGACCACTCTTAGATAACTATTTTATAACGTTTTTATACTTAAGAATATGGCAAGACAAACATTAAGAGATCGTAACCAGCACGTTATTGGTTACATTGACGTAGAATTCAGCGGACGCCAGTGTCTGCGTGACAGTAACAATCATGTTCTTGGTTATTATGAGCCAGGGCGCAACCAGACGCTTGACTCCAACTACCATGTTATAGGAAATGGTAACATCCTTACCACTCTTCTATAGTTAGACTTACAACTCACCAAAATTACTCATCTTCAGAAAAAGCGCCCAGTCGTGATGACTCGGCGCTTATTGGATTATTCTGATAGCTGGTCTACGGAACCGTATTCTTCATCCCATTCCTCATATTTATTTGGATTAAGTTTCTTAGCCATAGAAAAGTCTTGCGATCTTCTGCTCACCGACTTGTACTTAAGCATAAAGTCTCTTGTAGGAAGACCTTTTGTGTATAGATCCAGAGAATCAGGGATTACTATCTGTTCTGGACTAACGGCAATAGACGCAATACTGTCTCTGCCTCCAGTTGATCTTATCTTATATAATTCCATTTCTTCATCGCTACACACTTCTTTGAATAAATCTGATGCTTTTCTTAATTCATTCGAATACATCCAGTTGGTATAAGTGTAGCGCCATTGCTTATTCTCTTTATCATACTCGTTATCGTAGATAAACTTTTCAATCCATTTCTCTGGACCTTCTTCATCAGCCAGAAGGCTAATTCTTGCCAGGCTGACAAGTCTTTCTCTTCCATAACAGAAGAAACGAGCCATCAATCCCTGTACTGAGTCCTTGTTTGAAATAAGTAGCAACAGCAGCAGATAGCAGAATTTACGCCTGTCAGTACCGAATCTTACGTTCGATTCTGTACCGTCTGCATGATGCACATAGATGTCGAACCTTCCCATCTTGCCGCGTTTACCCAAGTCTCTTATCTCGATGTATCTGTCATTTACGCCTGTCGATTCTTGGTTTTCACCCTCAATCTTATCAATCAACTCTTTGGCTGTCTGCTCAGGATGTTCTTTGTCCTCATAGCCCAGTCTGTCTGCCATTCGAAGCAGGGCTAAAGCAGTTGATGCGTTAGGCTTTCCTGATCCCTTTCCTGCATAAGCCAATATACCAAGCAGATAATAGGCCTTGGAATAATAAGGTAGATTCTCTTCATCTAAAGGATTCTCGATAAAGACGCGTCCACTCTCATCTTCGTGCGAAACCATGGTAACAAGATTCTCCCTGTACTCCTCTTCATCATTGCATACTCCTTCCAGTATCTGAGATGCTTGCTTATAGTCACATTTTGTTCCCCAGCCTTCAATCAGACTTTCTGCCATAGACACCTTTGAACGTAAATCGCCCATCTCGGCACCCTTCTTGTAGAGCTCGAAAGCCATCTTCTCGTCCTTATCTACCCCAAGTCCCTTTCTGTAGCAATCCCCGAAAGGCCCATAAGCAGATCTTTCTCCGTTTTCGCAGCTTTCTTTGAGCCAGTTTGCAGCCTGAGTGAAGTTCTGTTCAACACCTTTACCTTCCATATACATTTCTCCCAACACTTCCTGGCTATTTGCATAGCCAAGATGAGCTGCTTTGGTGTGAAACTCTGCTGCTTTGTCATAGTCTTGCTCAACGCCACGCCCCAGATAATAGCAGTTTGCCACATTGCTCATGGCCTCTTGGTTCATTCTTTCAGCAGCTTGCGAGTACCAATAAAAAGCCTTTTCGTAATTCTGAGCAACACCTACACCGTAGGCATACATGTTTGCCAGATTGTTTTGGGCATGGTCTAAACCATTTTTGGCTGCCTTTTCATACCATTCAGCAGCTTGCGAGTAATCTATGTCTAAACCAATTAGAGGTAGTCCATAGTAATAGAAATTCCCTAATCTGAATTGTGCATCGCGGTCATCCTCAGTGACAGCCAGCTCATAATAAGTATCGTATGCCTCTTGATCCAGTGCCTTGGCTTTATCTAAGTCCTTCTCTACCACGAGTCCCTTTGAATAAAAGGTGGAAAGCATCAGCTTAGAAAAGATGTCGCCAGTATCTGCACCTCTTTGATAGTAGCTGAAAGACTTTTCCAGGTCTTTCTCTACAAACTCTCCCACAAAGTAGAGGTCTCCCAATTCAACAAGAGCCGTAGGATAGTTCTCTTCTGCTGCTTTTTCAAGCCAAAAAAGTGCTTTGTCAATATTCTGGCTCACACCATAACCGCGCTCATAATTTAGCCCCATATCAAACATGGCTCTGACAATACCAGCTTTTGCGGCCTTCTCGTTATAAAAAGCAGCCTTCTGGAGGTCTGTTTCTGTTCCATGTCCCCAGAAATAGCACATACCAAGGTTATCCATACAATCAGGATCCCCTGCTTTTGCGCCTTTCAGATACATTTCAAAGGCTTGCTTATAATCTTGCGCTACACCATTTCCAGCGAAATAAAGGTTCCCAAGGTCGCAATATGCTTCGGCCACGCCTTCCTGAGCAGCCCTTTCAAAACATTCCTTAGCCTGTGCATAGTCCTCTTTATCCATGCACTCCCAAGCTTTCTCAAACCATTCATTCTCAGCCATATCGTTATTTTTTTGCAAAAATAGGGAAAAATAATCGTATGTCCAAAAAAACTTCGTATATTTGCATAAAATTTCAAGGTTATGGCAAAAAAGGCATCATCTAAGTCCAAGAAACAAGAAGAGTTAGAGGATATAGAGCTTTCTGTCTCATTAGGTAATCATGTGGACTATGGTCATGTCCCAGGTCCAAGAACCTATAAAGGCGATATTGAAGCACTGTCTCTACGCCAAAAAGCTATGCTTGCAAAGGTGAAAGCCCAAAAAGAAGGTTGCAACAAATAGTATGGAGCATATACATAAGACCATAGAGCAGAAGAAAGAAGAGTGTCTCGCTTTGCTCCGCTCAACGAATCGGGATAAAATTGAGGACCTTATAACCTATATTACTGGCATGGGTTACTTCGAGGCTCCAGGTTCTTTAAAGCATCATCGCTTTGTTGGTGGTCTTGTTAGCCATTCCTTAGAGACTTATCACAAGGCAATGGAACTGCGCGAAGAAAAGATTCGCGATGGTTTTTCTCCAGACCAGATGCCAGTAGATAGTGTCATTATAGCAGCATTAATGCATGACTTGTGTAAGGCCGATGTACTGCGTTATAGTTCTGAAACCCATAAAGCTTATGTTTGTAAAAGTCATAAAGGCCATAGCCAAAGGTCTGTCCGACAGGTTGGTTACTCAGGTTTTCAACTCACATCCATAGAAAAAGAAGCCATTTTGTGGCACATGGGAGGAAAACATATCTGTCCTGATAAGCAGGAGAGGGTGATTTACTATGAGTCACACCCTCTAAGCGATATAATCCGCAGAGCTGATGGCAAATCTATTGGAGAATCTAAAAAAAGACATCACCCCCAAAGGTATAGTGATAGTTGAATATTCATTTTTCTTGTGCTACAATGTTATTTGTAGCCCATAACTAACCCAAAACATTTTTCTATCGTTGTGATTCCTATGCCATTCAATGATGTCAGGGATGTCATTGATTTGATTTCAGAATCATTTAATGCATTATCAATTGTTTGAATCTGTTTTGCAGTTCTTATTCCTGCTTTCTTTTTCTCAGTTGGGGAAAGAGAATTCCATTTCTTTTTGAATTGCTCAAATAATTCGTCAGGAGCGTCAGGATCATATTCATATATTTCAATGGGTATATCACACCTCTCCAAATATTTGTGCATCAAATTTAATACCTCAATCTTATCGAGGCCACCATTATGAGTTCCTAAAAGAGGGAATGAAATGGATGTAATACCCTTTTCTTTATAAGAATCTACGAATTTTTGAAGGCCGAGCTCCAAATATTCCATTTTACTTGGATATTTCCAATGAATTTTGGTCGGAAAATTAAGTACCCATTGAGAATCGTTATCTGGCTTATATAGCCAAAGTTTTCCAACTGTCAGTTGCTTGTTCTGACAAAACACTTTATATTTCTCATACATTTCAGGGTAACGAAGACGAAATCCTAAAGCAACGCCTTTACCCATAACACCGACACAATTCACTGTATTAACAATGGTCTGTTTGTCGGACTGGAAAATATTCCCTTTAATATACGTGATGTTACTCATATTGTTTTCTTAATTGCTCGTATCGTTCTTTATATACCGGTGACATAAGGAGAATTCCATATTCTTCATCAAACATCTTCTCTCCATTATCATAAACAAACATGTGTTCCAGATATTTAAGACCTCCTGCATCTTTTGTGTATGAAGCGATGTCGCATTGATACAAAATCATCTTGTATTGTAACAATACAGAAGGCTCTATATTTAAAATCATAGCATCATCAGAAATCTCATTCTTGATGTCTTCTAATTCATATTGTCCCTTAAAATACAACCCCATATGGTCATTTTTGAGCAAACATTCCACAAGACTGAGTTCATATTTAGTAAATGGAGAAGATTCCCAAAGCTCACGTATTAAGTCCAGTGTATGCTCATGTTGAGTCGGCCTGTCAATTGCTTTTCCAACATCATGCATAGCGAGAATCACTCTCATGAGGTCAAGATTCATATACTCTGAATTGAATTTGAATATATACTTCTCAAATTGCTGACAAACCAATAAAGTGTGATTCTTTACAATATAGTGTCGAACACGAGTATTGTATAATTCTTCCAATTTTGGCATAATCAATTCAAGAGCAGAGATAAGTTCTTCTGGACTAAACTCATCGTCTTCAAAGCTTATACCCAAATAATCTTCTATCACATCAGTCGATGTTATTAATGTTTCTTTCTCTTCTGGTGTGTATTGATAAATCAGCCATCTTGGTGAACGAGCGCTAGGGTGCATATTAACATAAAAAATATCAAAGCCATAATCACCAAGACTAACAGCAACAGAATTCAATAATTGAATAATGTTCTTCTTTTCGTTTTTTATATCCTTGGGATTAAGTACTTTAATTTTAGTTATATTGTCACTTTCAATCTGGAACATATAATCACCCTTGTATAAAGTTGAGATATTTATTGTTGACCCATCTGTGTCAAAACGTAATTGTGGGTTTTTGTGATCAAACACATCTTCCACATTATCGTATATTGCATAGATATTATTACTAATGGGATCTTCGTGGAATAATTCCTTCAGAATCTCAGCCTCTTCTCTATCATAGCAAATAATCTGAACGTTTGATATATCTGAAAAATCAAATTCACTTTTCACAAGAAACTCTTGCTGCCTTTTATCCCTTTCTATTTGACTATAACCATAGCTATACAGATTCTTTGCATCAATGTGATCTGGCGATTCAGTCACTTTATATATAGTTGCCCAATTTGATTGTAAATTTCCTGTACTATATGAGCATAGTTTCGCTTTCTTTGACAACACTTCTTGTAGATCAAACTTAAAAAAAACCGGCATAGGACACATTGGCAAACCATTATTGATAGCTTTACTGTAATACTTTGTATCAGTCCTGTCTTTTCCTAAGCATTCATTATAGAATTGAGTCTGTGTTCCTGTTCTATAATAGAATCGAGCATAAGGATGGGCTTTTTCAGAACGATTAACAACAGCTCCTGCTGCATCATATTTCAGTAGTCCCAACTCTTTTGCCCTATTTCTGCTTAATATTTTCCTTGTACGTATAACCTCAATAGCATTATACAAATGCGTAAAATGATATATACACGGTTTGGGACGATATTCTCTTAGTATATTATAAAATTCCATAGAATTCAACTCCTTAGAGAAAGATGCTTCAACTTCTGATGATTTGAATGCCGGATTCTCGGATAATGCAACCCAGTCCCACTTATCTCGATACTTGTCAACTAATGAGGGAGAGAATGGTATGGTGGTATTTCGTGAAATAACTTGCCAGTCCAATCTCTCAGTAAAGGTGTCAAGGGTATCTTCGTCAATGATAAAGTCTTGCCTTAAACAGATTAAGTGCCAGTTAAGTTGTAGCTCGAACTCAAGAAGATTATCTTTGGTTACAGCAAAACTATAGTTCTTTGATATATAATCCCAATCAAGATATTCCCTGAAAGTTTTCAGCGCTTTAATATTTTGTAAGTCGATATGGGAACTGCGTGTAAGAATTGACCAATCCAAATGGTCTTTATATGCTATGATCACGTCATGACCTAATTCTTCTCTTCGTGAAATAGCCTGCCAATCAAGTTTTTTATCCTTTAAGATGCGCAATACTTGCATTGTTGGATAAAAATCTTTTCTTTGGCAGAATGCTTTCCAATCGACATCCTTGTCAAGAATCAAAGAAAGAAGCTCTTCTGTAAATACAATATCTTCTCTCTTTTGTAATGCTTTCCAGTTCCAATTTCTGTCAACTAATGATATTATAAAATCAGTTGAATATGCTATTTCTTTTCTTATAGATAGATAATCCCAATCCCAATCAAATTCTTTATGGGTCTTTATGAAATCACTATTGAACACACAATTCCTTCTGCGTGATAATGTCAACCAATCCCAGTTCCAGTCCGGATGACTTTCTACGAAGTTTTGAGTGAAATCGAAAGCATAATTTGATGAAATTGCAAACCAATCCCATGAATATGATGAAAGGCTTTCTAATTCTCCTTCATCGAATTTGACATCATCACGGTTAGAAAGAACAGAGAAATCTAAATAATTAGCAAATCTCTGGATATGTTTTATCAGTTCTTGATTTTTCTTGGGATTATATCTAAAATAGGAACTGTTTTGTGAGAGGTATGCCCAATCCCATTCATTTGTTCTTATTTGTAATACACTATCACACCAATTAATGGAATCTAGAGTTGACAAATATTTGAAGTTCCACTGATACTCTTCTTTTCCAAGAATCCTTTCAACAACTTCTATCCAATTTTTAAAGTCTTTAGTAACTTTTCGATCCCATCTTAATATTCTATTAAGAGATTTGGATGATGATAAGGCATTCCAATCAACATATACATGGTTATTGATAATGCTTTCCAGATAAGATTCTATGTCAAAATCGTTTCTGTTATATACATCATAATAATTCCAATTATATGGTACAGAATAGAGAGAATCTGAACTGGCAGTACCCAATATTTCTGCTGTAGAGTATTGTTTTGTAAACAAGTCCCACAAAGGTTGTGACCTTTCATCTTCTAGTTGAGATAGAATTATGGCAATTTGGCTTTTTATATTATTATCTCTATAATCGGCTTCTGTTAATATACCTGTCATAAGAGAGTTCCAATTCCAATCATTATAATAATCTGTGAGATTATCAATGATAAAATCATGTTCCAACCTGACTGTTACAACATCCCAATTCCACCTATCTCTGTAATTAGCTAAGTATTCTTGAATATCAACAACCTTAAGGTTTTCAGAAAGAAAACCCCAATCAAGTTTTTCAACCCAGCGTTTATCACCAAGTTTTGACATGTGCATTGTTGCACAGAATCTTCTTGTTAAGATAATCCAATCCCAATTGGGTTCATTGAAGTTACTTTTTATTGTGGATTCTGAAACCTTTTCTGTTAGTACTGACCATAATGAATTCTTTGTTACAAGGTCCCTGAAGTTAGAATCATTATATAAACGGTCTGAGAATTGTACAGAAAGAGCGGGAAGTAATATGTCAAGAGATAATTTGTCAATGTGTGACTTGATAAAATTTAAATCTGATAGGACAATGTTCCTTTGTGATAAAATAGGCCATACCCACCCAAAATCCTCATTTAATTCGATGGACTTGCAGGATTGTATGTTCTCAGAAATATGAGTAAATCCTTTTTCAGAAAAGCTCCTTGTTTTGAAGTGATCAAACAAATCAATGTCCCAAACAATGTCGCTATTACATTCTAAGCCTTCTGAATTATGAGAAGAATGCCAGGAAACGAACCCCATCTTTTCAAGCCACTCAATAAGATTGATAGACCACGCAAAATGAGCTTTGTTAGCATTAAAACAATCGTGCAAATACTCTTTTCTTTCAATAATGGCAAATGCAAATTCTCCAGAATCAACAAACCTCTCAGCCCATTCAGATGAGACAAATGCTCTATTCATAATAGTATCCAGAAGGAGATAATCGCCCAAGCTATGAATGCTATTTAGTATGAAACCGAGATCTGCTATCGTAGATATTAGTTCCCAATCCCATTTCCTATCAGGATATTCTGCAATTATATTAGGATGTGTGGTAAGGAATTTCTCGGTTGCGATATACATCTCAAACGGAATGCTCGAGATATTTTCAAGGATAAAATTATCATCCAATTTAGGAATAATCACAGGCCAATCCCAATCTACATCCTTATGTAATTCCGGGATAATTAGTAGTCTCTTGATCGTGTTTATACTCCTGTTGGAAGACAAAGACTCAAAATCCCAAGGGTATTTTACTGCGTTTTCTACAATGAAATTATCATCATAACGTTCCGAAAGAATAATCCAGTCCAGTAAATCCTTATATTTGTCAAGATATGATTTTAATGTTTTTATAGGGCACAGACTGGATATTTGAGTCCATTGAGTTCCATTCGCTTTCTCTGCTATTTTGTCAAATAACGCTTTATCAGACCAATCCAAAGATTTACTATCAAGGAAATCATTAAGATCCCAGATGTCCATATATGGTTTTAAAGATGAGTAATTTAGAATCTGGCCACTTTCACGAACGAGATACAAATATTCACCTATATGTATTTTATTATTTATATAGTTCTGGTTGGCTTCTTGGAATAGTAATTCATTAGTTTCTACCGATGGGGTATCACTATGAAATACAAGAGGATATTTAATAGAATTCAATTCATAAAGTCTGAAATCCACTTGGATTTCTCCCATACGGGCATCTTTCGATTCCTCGGCAGTAAAAATATTTATTCCTATCTCTGATTGCAGGTTTAAACGGTCGACAAGTTCTGAAGATGTATTATATAATAAGTCTTCTATGTCATCAACATTAAACAACTCAAAAGGCAGTTGCCTCTCATTTTGAATAGTAGATGTTATACCTAATGCATCTCTAAAAGGGAAATACAAATAATCATCAGCAGACTTTTGGGCTATGTCAAAATGCTGTATAAGTGGCATATAGCCACCAAAGAATGAGTGTTTAACTCCCTTTTCTAGTGCTAGGATTCCTAATGGAGATAAAGAGACTTGCTTTTCATGACGAATTATAAGTCCAAATGAAGAAACCTGTTCTAATAAACCCTCAAAAATCTTCTTTTCTCCTTCGTCGGCATATCTTTTGGGGGATGTATAATAATCATCTTCGACATTGAAGCCCATTATCTTCGCAAGTTGATTTTCATACAACTTGTTCCCATTGAACTCTAACGTTAGTAGAATTGCTTTATCCAGTTTCGTTAGCTCAGTCGTTTTGTAATAGGAAACGGAACAAGCGATCTTTTCAATCCTCCATCTCCTAAAATTGACATCGTTAGGGCGAGAAGCATAAATAAGTCTTCCTTGGTTATATATAACGTTACAGTCCATAATCTCCATAATTAATTACTTCCCCATTTTCATGAGACATTATTGTATTGTAAACATTGTCATATATCTCTTTCGTCCTAAACAGTTTACTGTCACCCACGATTATAAGTAATCGTTTAGCTCGAGAAAGAGCCACGTTCAGACGATTTGGCGATTGTGCAAATCCTAATTCGGATTGTGCGGGATATCCTTCTTTATACCTTACAAAGTTTGGCTTCTGGCCGCGCTCAGTTTGTATAAGATGGCTTCTTACCATTGAAACGATAATAATATTGCGTTCCATTCCTTGGAATCGGTCTACAGTACTTATGCGAATAGGCAGTTTCTCTTTGTCAAAACCGCGCGCCATATCACGTAACAGCCTAAGTTGTTTACCGTAGAATGATATTAACCCGATTTGCTTGTCTTCTATATTATCCCACTTGTTATTATACGCATGGAAAGATGGCGATGAATAAATATCTGATAATACTTTGCGTATCACCTCAACTTCTCCGTAGTTAACTCTTGAAGTACCATCAAGCATTTCAGGTGTATCTGTATCAATCCATAGAACATGTGTGTTGGGCGTAATTGGGCCAGCAGTAATACCATGATACCTTGATGCTCCATTATTAATAAAATCTGGATCATCTATTCCTAAATCCACAGGATTTACCAACCCGCATTCCAATCCACCATCATCTTTATAGAATTGTTTGATTACTTCGTTAATTGCAGGATGCATTCTAAACTGATAGTTAAATACACCTTTTAACGTCGGGTCAATTTGGTTAAATAACCTCTCGAAATGTGATATTTCAAGTTTCTTAAAATTGCGGGAAACAAACAACTTCAAACTTTCCAACTCCTTTTTCTTGCTTTCATCCTTTTCCCGTTTGATTAGATAATCAAAGGAATTCATAAATGATTCCAAAGACAACATTGGAGGAAGTTGTCTGTGGTCACCGATAATCACATTTTTCTTTCCATATATCAATGGTAATGATAGCTCTGCAGGAGTTGCTTTACTTGACTCATCTTGTATAACAACATCAAAGCTTATTGGAGGGTTATAGTTATTCCTACTTCCATATATTTTCCTGTAAATCTTGTAGAATGCTGTTGGGATAAATTTGCTCTTTTTACCAGTATTCTCCATCGACTCCGTAAAAATAATGTTTTTTTGACCAATGGAACTACAAGTTGCACCAATAACATTGCAGTTGGCAATATAATTGTCAAAGAATAACTTTCGGATGTCATCAGATGGATTACTAAGTAAGTCGCTCCACAATTCAAATGCTTCTTCTGGCATTTGTTTGTTATCAGCACGATTACGTATGTTTTCCATCCAATTTATCAAAATCAACTTTTCTGGAGATTCATATACGTTTTCGTCTTGTAATTCATCATCATCGTCATCATCAATAAAAGAATCGGAGAAGTCTTCCCCTTTAGCCCAACGTTCCATAGCAGTGTACGAAAATTGTAGCCCCTCAGTTTCTAATCTCGACTCATCACCAATACGAACGGGTTTCACAAGATTATGCTGGTTATTGACAATTCTGTCT
>Ga0310695_10005391_pt1 | contig 22358 bp, 21 predicted proteins | sample RumenRJG_04DNA_FD_203882 | JGI IMG/M metagenome (GOLD analysis project Ga0310695, IMG submission 203882) | Bovine rumen microbial communities from Lethbridge, Alberta, Canada - RJG_04 (v2) (version 2) | ecosystem: Host-associated > Mammals > Digestive system > Stomach > Rumen | place: Canada...
GCAGTATGTCAACGAGGAGCAATGGCAAGGCAGTGAACGCATCCAACTCAACTATATGGTCATGCTTGCACCGGTAGTAAAAAACTACAAGCAAGCAGGTGACACATTGCACGCCAACCGACTGGCATGCTATCTAAGTGCAGCCGTTACGAGAACGTCGCTTCCGCAAGAAGAGAAACAAAAGTATTTCAACCTACTGAGCGACAAAAAATGATAGCACTATTCGTAAACTATAAATCTCTTTCCGACGGGCAACTCATGGAGCGTGTTCGTCGGAAAGACGATGAACACGCATTTGCAGAAATCTATCGCCGCTATGCCAGATTGTTGCAAGGTTTCTTCTTCCGCAGGTTAGGTGGCGACGAGGAGCAATCCTCGGATCACATGCAAGACACTTTCTTGAAAGTGTGGTCTTCACGGTGGAATTATTCAGACGAACAACCGTTCCGCACATGGATATTCACCATTGCCTACAATCTTTGCAAGAACACATATCGGCAAAATCAGCACGAGCAAGAGTATCTTGATTCGCTTCCGACGGACGAGCCGATTGCAGAAGACAGCACTCCGCTGAAATTGGATGCAGCAACATTTGATAATGCTTTACAACAAGAACTTGCCCGTCTCAATGAGGCGCAACAAATGTTGTTTGAACTTCGGTTCACGCAGGAGTTAACCGTGCCGGAAATAGCCGCTATTATAGATATTCCGGAAGGCACTGTCAAATCGCGCCTCAATACATTAACTAATTATCTACGACTAAAATTGAAAGATTATGAATAATGATATTAATCGTGCCCATGTAGCTAAGAATAAGACTTTTGAATCCCAACTATCTGCTTCTGCGCGTCGTATACGCAAGCAATCGGAAAGCAATCTCTCTGTTCCCGAGACGATTGTTATTCCACAAAAACACACCCGTTATTGGGGATGGATAGCGACACCTGCTGCCGCTGCTGTTGGTCTGCTGATAGGGCTTTTTATTCATCGCCCGGCAGAGCGTCAAGACAATTTTACTGTGCCCGTTGTGGTTGCTTCTGACAATTCTGGTCATAGCATTGTTGAAGACGGTACGGATTATAGTTTGTTAGTATCGTTGTAGCACAACACATTTGTTTGCAGAGCCACTTCATTGTTTGTTGTGGCTCATGTTTTTTCAAAAAAAATGCACTTCCTTTGTAAGATTTTGGCACGAAATTCGTATTACATATAGAAAGGCATTGCAAACCAAATGACGCACGAGCAGTTTACACAAATATATTTACCGTTTAGCGGAAAGATGTATGCACTGGCATACAACTTGCTCCGTAACCGTGACGAGGCGCGTGACTGCGTGCAAGATGTGTACGCGGAACTATGGAACAAGCGTGACACCATAGAGCCGGACAAACCACCACTTCCGTTTGTTTTAACGATGGTGCGGAACAACTGCCTTGACCGTCTCAAGTCCCGAAGCACACAAGCAGATGACGAAACCCTTGAGACGCTTTTAGACCACAACACCGAAAATCAGATTGAAGCGGCAAGTGACCTCAACGCAGTGATCCAATTGATTGACAAACTGCCGAGCGACCAACAAGTCATATTACGGTTACGCACCATTGACGGACTGGAGATAGAGCAGATACAAGAACTGACCCATTTCAGTCGCGAAAACATTTACACCTTGCTATCGAGAGCAAGAAAAACATTAAAAGAACTGACTGCAAAACTATGAAATACGATATGAAAAACGTCGTTCGAATGAAAAGAGATAAGAACATAGAACAAATCAAATCGTTACTCGCTCGTTTCTACGAGGGGCAAACGACACCGGAAGAAGAAAGGCTGCTGGCTGATTTCTTCCGTCGTGAGGATGTGCCGGAAGATTTGCAGGAAGACAAGCAACTCTTCCTATTGCTTGCACAGACATCCGACCAAGAGATGCCGCAAGACATAGCCGAGGAAATCACCGCTTTTGTGAACAACCTCGGGCAAACGAAGATACAACCGCTTATCCCGGAAGACAAACAGCGCAAAGGTGTGATCTTCCGTTTGAAAACACCTCCGAAGATGTGGTATCGCGTAGCGGCAACGGTGGCTATTCTTCTCGCGATAGGTGGCGGCATGTTCGTGCATCAGCAGCGGACATTAGCAACAGACCCATTCCGCGATACATGTAGCACACCGGAAGAAGCTGCGGACGCGATTTTCTATGCCAATGACATCATCAATCGTTCAACGGCTCCGTTCTTGCGTTCAACGATGATTGCTACCGAGCAAGTGAACGACATCAATGAGACATTAGGCAAAATTCAACCGTATATTAACCAATAAATAGTAGAAATTATGAAACGAATTCTTTTAGTAGCAGTCATCGCCCTTTGCGGTATCGCTACGCAAGCCCAAAATAAGATATTTGAGAAGTACGCCAAGATGGAAGGCGTGGAATATGTTTGCATCAACAAAGCTATGTTTAGCGCAGGCTTGTCTTTGGCTACGGCAGGGCAGGTCGTTTTTGACAGCATAGACACTAAAGGTACTGACCTCGAAAAGTTTGCCAATTTCAACAGAATGATCATCATTACTGCTGAAGGCGACAAGAAACAACTACTCTACAAAGATATTCAGAAACTATCGAACGAGAAAGACTACGAAATCCTTATGGAGTCACACTCCAACGGCAACGATGACGCGATATTTCTGTCTTCCGATACAGAGTTCATCATCTGCGACATCAGTGAGGAAGATTGCTCAGTGGTCATCTTGCTCAAAGACAAATAACACTCCCTAAAACATAGTGTAACATGAAAACACGTGTGCTATTTGTAGCACTGGCAATCGTCAGTGCAGGGACGTTGTGTGCCCAAAACAAAGTGAATGGGTGTGTAATAGACAGGACGGACAACTCCAAACTAATTGGTGTCAACGTGACGCTAAGCAATGATAGTGGTCAGATAGCCGGAACCACCACCGACAACAACGGCAAATTCACGCTCAATGCCGAGAATGGCGATTATATTCTGGAACTTTCTTATATCGGTTATGAAACCATCCGCATGGCTCTTACCGTGAACGACAATACGCATATAGGCACGATACAAATGCAAGAAGGCGCAACGGAATTAGGCGAAGTGGTGGTAGAAAGTCAAGCCATTATTCAGAAAGTAGATCGGCAAATCCTTCTGCCATCAAAAGAGCAGATGCAGGCTTCCTCAGATGGCGTTTCTCTGTTACAGAACTTGCAAATTCCGCGTATCGTAATCAGTCCTATTGACAATTCCGTCAAAACACTTTCTGACGAGAGTGTACAGTTACGCATCAACGGTGTAGAGGCAAGCACATCGGATGTGAAAGCCATCAATCCGAAAGATATTATCCGCATTGAGTACCACGACCAACCGGGCGTGCGATACAACGGTGCGGCGGCTGTGGTGGATTATATTGTCAAGCACCGCGACACCGGAGGCAGTCTTATGCTTGCAGGTACAAACGGATTGACCCTACCGGGTATCGGTAATTACTATCTGGCGGGTAAGGTACATTTTGGCAAATCGTCTTTACAAGCTGTCGCCACTTATGCGCCGTACGATATTTATTGGACACGTACCAATAATGAGACCTACCATTTTTCGACAGGCAAGATAGAGAACAACGAAGTAGGCGAACCGACGCGTTACAAGACTTATCCGGTTAATGTCTCGTTGAATTACAACTGGACAAACGGGGATAAGAATATGCTGAACATCCGCTTGCGTGATAATATGGCATATACTCCTTACGGACCGTCAGACCGCGACAGCCGTCTGTACCAGCCGACGGATTCATTTGAGATACACGATCACGACAAAAGCAGCAGTCAGTCGCCCTCGCTGGACATCTACTATCAGCACAACCTGCCGCACAAGCAACACTTGTATTTTGACGTGGTAGGCACGTATATTAACACCCACAGCGACCGCCGATTCCTACAAACACCGCTTCGGGGCTCAGCTTCGACAGATACGACCGATGTAATATCGCGTGTGAAAAGAGACAAGTGGTCGCTTATCGGCGAAGCTATCTATGAAAAGGAATGGGAAAATATCATGCTCACCGTAGGTGCACGGCATAACCAACAATGGGTGAAAAACACATACTTAGGCAGTACCGAAGCGACCGTTAACATGACAACTGCCGAGACCTACACTTTCGCGGAAATGCGGCACAGAGTAGATAAGTTTTCGTATGTGTTAGGTATCGGAGTTATGCACACTCTCATTGACCAAGCCGGACAGAAACAAAGCACTTGGATTGCCCGCCCGCAGTTGACCATGAGTTACGATTTCGGCAAAGGTTGGTTCTGGAAATACAAAGGCTATGTGTCCGGCTATCAACCGTCTTTGTCGCAGTTGTCCGATATTACGCAACAGATTGACAAGTACCAAATGCGGCGAGGCAACCCGAACCTGAAATCTGTCATGTATGTGTCAAATGAGATGGAACTCTCTTGGCAGTCCAAGCATGTCAATCTCAACCTTTGGGCAAACTATAGCTACGACCACAAGCCTATTATGGAAGAAACCTTTGAGGAAATTATAGACGGGTCGCCTTATGCAATCCGCATGTATGACAATCAGCGCGGCTATCATAAATTGAATGTCTCGCCGAGTGTGCAGGTTAAACTGCTTGATAATAGATTGATGTTCAATGTCACGCCATTTGTCAAATACATGGTCAGTCAGGGCAACAACTACAATCACGAGCATGTCAATTACGGTGTGCGTGGCGGCATTTTCTATCTGCTGAAAGGTTGGCGGTTCTATGCCGATGTAGTCACGGCGCAACATAACTTGTGGGGCGAAACGCTGACCCTCGGCGAATTGACGCACGATATAGGCATCAACTATAATTCAGAGCATTTCGGTTTCGGTATTATGATGGTTAATCCGTTCTCGCCGCATGGTTCCAGAACCGTCACGAAGGACTTGTCTGCCCTTGCCCCGACTGCCAATACAGCCGTTATGCAGAACTATCGCCAAGTGCTGATGCTCAATTTCAACTTCAATCTTGACTTCGGTACCAAGCACCGCGAGGGTTGGCAACGCCTCAACAATGAAGATACCGAAAGCGGTATTTTGAGTGGTACGAAGTAAACACTGTTGGTAGCATCGCCACAATAAACAAAGAGCCCCTCATCGGATTGATGAAGGGTTCCGAAAGTGGCGGCTACCTACTCTCCCACAACGCAGTGCAGTACCATCGGCGATGCTGAGCTTAACGACCCTGTGCTCTCGCCCCTCTCTGCTCCGCTGCTCTCCGCAGTCTCCGCTCTCTCTCCCGCGCCCGCGCCCTCTCCCGCGCGCCGCAGGCGCGCACAGCCCACACCCCACACCGTCCGCCACCGCAGACACCGCGCGCGCCTCAGAAGCAGGCTTGGCGATGTCAAACGGAGATTAGACCGCCCGGGACATAAAAGATATGGGCTCTCTCCTTTTTTAGAATAAAGGTCGAGAGTAACGAAAACCTTTCTAGGCGGAGGCCGCTCTTTCCGTTAAGCGGAACGACGCTCCGGGGCTTTCCATTTTTCGAGCGACAGCGAAGAAGAGTTTAGTAATTGAGCAGGGGCAGCGTTGTCACACTCCGGCACACATTATTATAATACGCGCGTGAGCGCGTGTGCGTACGTACGCCTATAGCTAAGGGAAAGGGCTGCTTAGGTTGGTGTGTAGAAATGGAGCGTGGGTTTGGGGTATTTGGGTACAGTAGGCGTTGGGAGTGTTGGTTTATAGCGTTGTTTGCGAGGGGAAGCGTGGTTTAAAAGAGGGAAAGGCGTAGGTGGCGTGGCGGTGCGGTGTTGTTTGCGTTGATTGGTAGGCGGCATGTGGTGACATTGCTATTCGCAGGGGAAAGCGTGGTTGGGGTGTATTTCTATTCGCGCGTGCTACACACGCGACAGCGTAAACACTAAAAACCGTTTGGGGATTGCGTAGTATGCGGCATGGGGAGCCGCGTAGATGACTAAACACCTATCATGCTACGATAGTTTTTTGACATAAGCAAATAGATATTCCGATTTTATAAGAAAATACACAACATTATTAGCCTATCTCGAAAAATTATTGTATCATCGCAGTTGTTTCTCATCATTCGATTGTGCGGAGCACATAAATACAGCCGTGCGAAGCACACCTTATTAGGAAAGCCCTATATATAGACAAAGACCGTGACCGGAGGGAACACCTTATTGAGAGAGAGACCATAGATTTTATGTAGTCGGGCGGTATAATCGGAGTTCGGGAGTAGTCAAGCCTGCTTCAGAGGCGCGCGCGGTGTCTGCGGTGGCGGACGGTGTGGGGTGTGGGTTGTGCGCGCCTGCGGCGCGCGGGCGCGGCAGAGAGCGGAGACTGCGGAGAGCAGCGGAGCAGAGAGGGGCGAGAGCACAGGGTCGTTAAGCTCAGCATCGCCGATGGTACTGCACTGCGTTGTGGGAGAGGAGGTAGCCGCCACTTTGAGAACCTCTGAGATTCGTCTTGGGGGTTCTTTCTTTGTATAGCATGTCCGGCGATGCAAGCGGTAAGCCGACCCCATCCTATAAAGAAATTTTGCGGAGCAAAGACAAAGCCGTGAGCGAAGCGAACACCTTATTAAAGGGGGAAAGAAAAAATCGTTAAACCAGAAGTGAGTGAAACGAACTCCTTGTTGTAAATAGATCAATAAAAAAGTGCCCACGAAGGGGCACTTGATATTGTTAAGAAAGTCTATTTAACGAAGCATTTTCTAATCGTACAGATGTGGCTTTTAGAGTTTGCAATCCTTCAACTCGGACATCAGCACCTTGATTAAAAGCTTCGGTGACTAATTGTGAATACTGTGCATTATCCAGTTCTACTTTTACAGTAATTTTTTGTCCCTCATCTCCAATCGCTGCCACTGATATCATTAATTTATCCCGACTTTCTACTTCTGCAGCACCTGCAATATTTGTAATTTTCCCGTAATAGGCCTTAGTAATATTTTGTTCAGCCTTCGGCATGTATTTCTCTGCTATATATGTTACTTTATCAATATAACGAGGCTCTAGTTTAATCGCTGTAATCGGATTAGGAATTGGATTAGGAACATCCACATTCCAAGAGGCACTTATGTTTACATCCGTATTAGAATTTTCCTCGTACAATCTTGTTAGGGCATTAAGAAAGTTGACACTTATATTGCCTGCTGCCACTTTCTCGTCCGCCAAGGAACTATTATCCTTTATTGATTGTTGAATAGTGTCTATATTTTCAAATATTCTGAGGTTAATTTTCCTACTTAGCGGTAATTCTTCAGCATTCGGATCAAATAACGTATGTTGATAATATCCCAATGGACATATGATATTTAAGATATAGCTACCTATTTCGGTTTGACCGAATTTATAGGTTTCCATTTGTTTCACAACAGCTTGTGTCTGAATTTTCTTATGGTATGTTAATGGACTAATTATATCCACACATGTCGCAGACAATAATTCTTTGATATAGTCTATATTTGCCTGCATAGCATTAAAGGAGATTTCCCCTCTCGAAGTGAGATCATCTGCTATGCGCCATCTTAACAAATCACTCGATGGATTGATTAATTTACTATAAACCGCCTGGATTGAGGACTTTTCTACAATAGATAATATCTTCAACGAATCCTTAATAACATCGTAATAATCGGAGAAATCTTTAGTTAGGGGTATATATACCACATCCTCACTCTCAGGATAGATAAACTGCTTGACCTTACCTCCAGCGAGATCAGACAACTGTCGCCAATTTCTTTTCTCAAGATATTGGCATAACATTTGCATGTTAATTCGATCTATTTGTTGCTTATTATCCATTACAACGGTTGTTCGTTGGCAACTTTAATCATTATATCTTTCAGTGTCTCTGCTGTTAACAAATCAGCAGCAGAAAAATGTATACTAATAGTTTCTTGGTTGTCTGTAGGGGCCTGTCCCGCTAAACATTTCCAATACGCACACTTCGTTATTTTAAGGTAATCTGTAGTTTGTTCTATCCATTGATTTACATCTTCATGCATTTGAAGAACAATTAGGATAAGAGGTTTAAAACGATTCTCATCGATAAGCGATCTATAATTATCAACCTCTAATGCATATGATATTGTTCCGTCATTATTATTATGAATTTTGGCATATGAAGATTTTAACTGCACTTGTATAGAAGGAGAATGTTTCTTGCAATTATCAGTAGGGCATCCGCTACAATTAATAGTTATATCGTATCCATCATTATCATGCTCAACACTCCCTATACTATAGCCATTGACAGCACACAGAGCGCGCACGTAAGCCACACTCATATCCTCCATTCGTAATTGTTGTGTATTGGGCATATTGATACCTATAATCTTTCGTTTGCAATACCACCACTTGGAATGATATTGTTTTCATTTACAAATTTGCTGCAAAGATAATGCATTTCTTTCAAATATACAAATAAATTTACATTTTGTGGCGATTTGAGAGGGTTATGATGTATAAAAATGAAAAATAATCACATTATGAACAAAAACTACACCTTTTTACAGACAAATTTGATGAAAAGTTTGCACATATCAGAGTTTTTGAGTACCTTTGCAACATAATTTGAAAATTGCAAATAAGAATGCCTAAGAAAGCAACATATCTTCATGAACAGATTGCCCTGCTGCGCTCACGCGGAATGGTTATTACCGATGAGCAGAAAGCAGAGGAGATTTTATTGGATGTGGGTTACTACCGTTTGGGCTTCTACGCCTACCCTTTTGAAATCAACCCACAGCAACAACCGCGAGACCACACATATAAACCAGATACAGACTTCAACCAGATTGTTGATCTTTACTACTTTGACCATGATTTGCGTCATATACTTATGCGTTATATCAGCCGAATAGAAGTCAACATCCGTACGTTCATCACTTACACAGTTAGTAACTATTACAAGAATGATCCAACATGGTTTGTTAACTCCAAAGTAGTTAAGGCTGATTTCCGCAACAACTTTGAGCAGAAGATATACAGTACATTGCGTCAGAACCCGTGCATTGCCAACCATCATCATCGCTATCATAATGATCGCTATGCTCCGGCATGGAAGACGTTGGAGTTCATGACACTTGGCAGTATTATCACATTATACGAAAGCCTATTGGATCTGAACCTCAAGCTACAAATCGCGAAACATTATGGTTTGAATACGATTCCTTTGTTTGAAAACTATTTGCAAACGCTAAAAGTTATCCGCAATGCATGCGCTCACGGAAACCATATATTTGATTTGCGGTTAATAAAAGCGGTTAAGAAAGGACCTCTTCAGCACTTCGAAGCTGAACATCGTCACGATATCTATGCAGTACTTTTAGTACTCTTGTATTTCTTGCATCATATATCGGAAAATCGTGAGCAAGAACTACGAATTGCACTAGAAAAACACCTAAAACAGCCAAAAAACAAAGAAAATGTAATTATTTTGAACGATTTTTTGCAAAAAGTTTTGCTATATCAAAAATAATTACTACCTTTGCACCGTCAATTGAGACAGTGTCCGTATTGGCAGGTCCAATATCTACACTTAAAAAGGTGAAAGACAACGCTCCGCGATAGAGCGTTGTCGATTTTTTATCACTTAGAATAGTCCTAGAATATTACCCTTATAAAGGTGCACCTCCATTCAAACAGATAATTCTAATTGATTTTTCAAAAATAGCGGGACTAAGAATTCAAGTTATATATAATTAGTGATTCCGCGCTGTAAAATACAAATATAGGATTTTATGCACCTTATAATCATAGTTTTCGAAATCATCAGAAATTTCCTGTTCACGATAATTGTAGTAATATTTACGAGAGTCTTTGTCCATCGGTACAATTAAACTATAATCAACCAATATTTTGAAAGTTACAGAAGGCATACCACAATCATTAATAATACTCATTACTTCTTCATAACTATTACCATCTTTTATAGAAATTTTTCGTAAGATTTCAAAAACGAGGTCTCTCTCTTTAGATGATAAAATATATTTTAACTCATCATAAATTTCATCCCTCTTTATTTTTGAAAACTTAAATAACAATTCATAAACTTGGTCTTGTTTTAAAGGAAGTTTCCAATCAAGTTTTCCTATATTGATAAATATGCTCATAACATCTCTTGGCAAATAAAAAGTATGATCCAAAACTGCTTTGAAGCTTGGTTTCTTCCATTGCCGAATTGCATTAGAATACGAAAACTCAGGTTCCACAAAACTGCTCCATGGATCTTCTTGATTGTAAGGAATATGTAATTTTTCGAAAGCAAAACGAAGTCGATCGTTTATAAATTGTTTTAAATGACTATCAGATACATCTTCTTTATTTTTATCCATCGCATACCAATTAATACAAGATGTTGCACTGACAAATGTTTTACTTGTGTCGCTTTCTTCACCTTTTAAGCAATCTTCTATGTCGTCACGTAAGAATAAAAGGACACGTGCATTCGTTCGCAATAATGCATCTGTGTTATATTCCTTAGCAATGCGTATTAAATCCATTAACATTGTACGATTGCTATCTACATTATAATTAAATTTTATATCTAAATCATCAAAAATCACATAGAATGAGGCTTCCTTGTATACTGGTTTTTCTAATATCGAAACTATTGTTTCTCGCAATGGTTTAATCATTTGATAAAATTGTGCTTTGGTTTTTTTGTAGCCGAAAACACGAGAAAAGAAACCAAATTTTGAATTAAGAGGTGCAAAATTCACCTCTTGATTAGTAAGTACTTCCGCCACTACATATTTGTCAATATCTACTAAACCAGAATTCCTCTGATAAAACAATTCCAATGCCCGATACTCACCTGTATACTTCCCTAATTCACTATCTATGATTAATTTTGCTAGTTTTGTAAGAATGATCCATTCATAAAATGCCTCGAATCTAATAAAGCCATCTGGAATATTCTGGATAATTTTCTCTAAATCAAATTCATAAGATTTAACCCGTTCACACCATAATGAATCATCAATATTAGACTTTTCCTGCAAATAAACGGCATATGCAGACTTGCCGGCTCCTTTTCTTCCGGTAATTATAAACCGACCATTGTTTATATCATCAAAAACTCCTGCATAGTCATGAAAGAAGTCTAATAAATCTCGATTTTCAGATTCAGAATCCGTTTTCCCAAGGTAAAGTCCCTTTGATGTGAATGTTTTTCTCATATTAAATAATTATTATTAAATTCATAACCATATTATGCTATATCGTTGTATATAGCACCTTCCTTTTCGGGTGCAAAGTTACAACTTTTTTTTGACATAAACAAATAAATCTTTAGATTTGGAAGAGAATGCACAAGAAGCAACGCGGAAAGAACGAAGGGAGAAACGCGGAAAGCAACACAATTTCAACTCAAATATCAAAACATTCCCTATCAAAATCAAAACATTATTTGCTTATCTCGAAAAATTATTGTACCTTTGTAAGTCTTTTTGCAAAAAAATGAGAAAAATTTGCTGTGTCATGCAGTCTTTTTAATATAGCTTGTACTATAAATTAGAGACATTGCGTCCTTAATGGAAATAGCATCATTGATAGAACGGTGTAGGCATGGAGAAGAGGTTGCTCTCGGTGAACTATATAAGACATACGCTCCGAAATTACGGAGTGTATGTCGGCGGTATATCAGTAATGAAGAGATGGTAAACGATGCGCTGCATGACGCTTTCATTGTAATTTTCACTTCTCTTGATTCATTACGCGACGACAGCAAGGCAGAAGCATGGATGGTATCCATAGCGAGAAATATAGCCTTAAAGTGCAATGATCACAACGAAATTCCACTTACTATATCCCTTGACGAAATCAGTGAGGTTGAAGTCCCACCTTCAGAAGAAGGGGAGACAAATATAAAAGGTCTTTCTTTGGCTGAAGTAATAAAGCTTATAGACAAACTTCCCGAAGGTTACAAACAAGTATTCCGTTTATCCGTTTTTGAAGGTCTTACTCATAAAGAGATTGCGGCAATGCTTGGAATAGAGCCGCATTCGTCTTCCTCACAACTTACGCGAGCCAAACAAATGCTTCGTAAAATGATGCAGCAATATTGGATATTGCTTCTATTATTGTTGCTTCCGGCTACTCTACTTCTTATCAAGAAAAGGGATAGTCGTCTCGAACCTATTGCTATTACCAATAACGAAAACGCAGAAGAAAGTGTAGAACAGCCAATAGATGATACAGGAATCACAGTAAATCACACTCCTGCTACCAAGCCTGAACATACATCGGCTTTTGAGGATACCATTCCTTTACATTTGGTTGATATTAAAGATGCTCATGCTTTAGCAGACACCATGCCACAAATAATGGTAGATTCTATCCCTAAAGATCCGGTTACTCCCTCGCCATATGTCAAAGAGTTAACGCCCAATGATTACATCGCAGAATTGGCAGAGACACCTATTAAAAAACAAACAAAACATAAATGGCAAATAACCCTTGCTTATGCAGCGACACCGCTTCCTAGTCTAAACAAAACGGATAATTTTATGACCATACCCGAAATATCGGTTGCAAGTGCTCCGGCAGCAAAACTATATAATTGGGGTGACTATATTAACTATGTGGACAACAATGCCGAATCAATGGATTCCACAAGTGCATCAAATATGAGACATATAGCTATCATCAACTCCAACAATCCAGCAGATTCACTTTCAGAAAGCAAACACCATTCATTGCCGCTTATGGTTCAACTCTCACTGAGCAGACAAATAAACGACAAGTGGTCACTTTCTACCGGTTTGAGTTATTCTTTACTGAGATCTGCGTATCAAAGCGGCAACGAAAGCACGACAATCAAACGTACACAGACATTACATTATTTAGGAGTACCAATTCGATTCAATTATAAATTGGTGGGCGGTTCTCGTTGGAACCTATATGCTTCCGGTGGTTTGCAGGTGGATATGCCTGTAAGTGGTCGTCTAAATACACAATACTCTTATGGTGGCGCGTACGCGGACATTAAACCGGCTTCTGTTACCGAACCTATTACCAACGCGCCATGGATGTTATCTGTTGGTGCAGGAGTGGGTGTACAGGTTGTAATAATACCTCACATGACCTTGTACATAGAGCCCAATCTGAATTACTATGTTCCATTAACAAAGGGAGTTGACACCTATCGGACAGAAAGACCATTTGATATCACGCTTCCGGTGGGAATTAGATTTTCTTGGTAATAGATGCAGTATTTTTGATGTTTTTAGTACTATATTATAAAGATACATTATAAAACACTTAAAGACATGAGAACTAAAAAAATCCTCGCTTGGATGATAGCGATAGCCATTACCAGCATTACCCTGACGGCTTGCAGCCATGACAAAGAAGTCGAGAATTCCTCCAAAACTTCGCTTCGCGCGTGCGGGCTTTCTCCATCCGGAACGCACAGTAGTAGTATCCTTTTCACAGATGACGACATAGAATGGTTCGATGTGAATACACGGGAGATTAAGTTCAAGGATATGTCTGCGCCTTTATATGAGCGCATACGACCATTCAACGAGATTGAATTCTATCTTGGCGAAAATAGTTTGTTCGTGGTTAGCAGTTTTGTCGGCTTATGGGATAGCCGCATCTTTGAAGATCTTGTGCTATGCTATGGAAATCAAGAATCTACAGATATTGACGGGAAATATTATTTATACGACTGCTATCCGCTCCAGTACCTTGATACGGAAGCAGTTATAGCCAATCAAAAGAAAAATGCTCTACAATGGGATATATTTATTTCATACTTGAGAAGTAAAGGGAAACTAAAGAAATAAGTTTTATCCTTATGCAGTCCTTCGTTGCAGTTTTGTACTATATAAGTAGAAACTGCAACGATTTTTTATGTACTCAATTATTGATTATGCCTACAATGGGCTGTTATATTTAAACAACATGACGAGACCACAGCACAAGCGTTTGTCTCAGCTGATGATTTATGCTACTACGGCATGTCAATCCAAATGCAAGCATTGTAATATCTGGCAGAAAAGACCGATAGAGCATCTTTCTCTTGAAGATATTAAGCATATCGTACAAAGCAAGTGCGTTACTCAACGCACCACTATTGGCTTAGAGGGTGGCGAATTTCTGTTGCACCCGCAAGCCAACGAGATTATGGCTTGGCTACAGGCAGAACACCCGAACTACACCCTATTATCCAACTGCCTTGCGCCTCATTTGGTTATCAATGCCGTTCGGGAATACCACCCTCGGCATCTATACGTGTCACTTGACGGAGGACGGGAAACCTATAAATACATGCGCGGTCGGGATGGCTACGACCATGTAATAGAAGTTATCGAGACTTTGCGAGACGAAGTCCCTGTATCTTTGATGTTTTGTCTCTCTCCGTGGAATAGTTTCAAAGACATGGAATATGTGATTGAGGTTGCCAAGAAATACAACGTGGATGTGCGCATCGGTATATATGGAACGATGGCTTTCTTCGATACAACAAGCGAATTACTTGCCGCCACGAATTTTATTGAAAACATTCCTGCGAACATTCATGACACACAGGAAAATTATGACTTTGTAGCCCTCTATGATCAATGGAGGGAAGGAAATCTGAAATTGCGATGCCAGAGTTTAATGAGTTGTCTTGTTATTCACAGCAACGGAGATGTGCCGCTTTGCCAAAATCTTGACGTCATATTAGGAAATATCCATCAGCAGTCATTTGATGATATATTCAATGGAGCAGCATCTTGTAAAACTCAATGCCGGTATTCACAGAACTGCAACAAATGCTGGATCAATTTCCACCGCAAATACGACATCATTCTGATGCGTAATTTTGAGAGATTGTTCCCGAAACGGTTCATCGAAAAATTTTATGGTCCGTATCAATGGACTGAAAATCCCGATATTACTTATCGGCAATATATAAAACATATCCAACGATGATAAACCAACTGATTGAACGGTATAAACGCTTCCGCACGGAGCAATACCTTGCGCAGATATATCAATACCAATATGCATTTGTAGGAATGGGGCAACATTCGCTCTCTAACCTGTATCCGGTTATCCGGTATTTGCAAATACCCATAAAATATATTTGTGTAACTTCTGAAAGAAAAGCACAACTGATTGAGAAAAAGTTTCCTTGGATAAAAGGCACTACTTCTTTGGATGAGATTTTAAACGACGATACTATCAAAGGTGTATTTGTCTCCACTTCACCGGCAGCGCAGTTTTCGACAGCCTCACGAGTATTACAAAGCAGAAAATCCCTCTTTGTAGAAAAGCCGCCTTGCCTGTCATTGGAGCAACTTCATAAGCTTATAGAGTTACGCCGTTTGTATCATTCTCAGGTTGTTGCTGTGGGTATGCAGAAACGCTATGCTCCGGCTATCAGGATAGTGCAAAAAAGGCTAAAAAAAGAGCATCTTATCAGTTACGACATGCATTATTTGACCGGGGCTTATCCGGAAGGTAATGCGTTACTTGATTTGTACATCCATCCGCTTGATCTGGCTTGTTATCTGTTCGGGGAAGCAGAGATCATTGCATGTCAAAAGGTTGCGCCATCTTCTTTTCTTCTTATGCTGAAGCATCCGCATGTTATTGGCACGATTGAACTGTCAACCGCCTACTCATGGACATCCGCAAAAGAATCATTAAAAGTGTGTACAAATTCCGGTGTATATTACTTAGAGCAAATGGAAGAACTAACGTACGAGTCCAATAGTACTTTTTGCGGATTTCCTGTAGAAAAAATTCTCCGGGAATATCCTTCTATTGAGATTTTATATAGGCGTAATAACTTTACTCCTGTACTTGCAAATAATCAAGTTTATACGCAAGGTTATTTTGATGAGATATTGAGTTTTGCAAACGCCGTAGAAGGACAACAAAATAACAACATCTCTGATCTTATTTCAATGACAGACACATTCGAACTTTTAGAAGAATTAAGTTTTGTTTCGTAGATTTTGATATACAGAAAAAAAAAATTCATCGTAATTTATGATAAAATAACTAATATACTTGTATAATTCAAAAAAATGTAGTAACTTTGCAGCGGATTTTAGTCGGCTCTTAGACTATAAATGGGAGGACATATGAATAGCATATAGTGCAACACAGGCATATTCTTGATTAACAAAAGTCTGCAAACTTAAAAGAAACAAGAAGACTATGTCCTGCTACTCGTGTCATGGCATGGGTTCGCAGGAGTCTTGTTTCAAAGTTTGCAGACTTTTATGTTAATCGCTCCTGCACCCGTGCTTTTTATGTCCGCTGTCTCATTCATTGAATCATGAGACCAATTATTTTTCAAGTCCATTTCCATGGAAATTATTATGCCGGTGATCACATCGACATTCACGACAATACCTCTGTCAACTTTTATCAAGGAGAACAGACCAAAGAAACAAGCACACACGAGACATGTGTGGAAGATGTTGTGCCGATTGTGGAGCAGGCTCCGTGTCCTTTCCTCGTGACGGAGAAACTGACCGAACTTGGGCTATATACGCCGGAGCAGTTTGAAAATATGTTCCGCGAAGCGGCGGAGAGTGACGCAAAGACGTTAGCTGCCTTTCTCAAGAAGTACCGACAAATGGGTGTGTTTGATTTTAAGGGTATGGATAAGAAGCAAATCTTTGCAAAACTACAGGAATCTTTCCCCACAATGAGGCGGTATAGTTACAGCAATTTTATCTATTATTTTTGACCGTTTCTCATTTGTATTGCATTTGTTTTATTTGTTCGAGTGAGCCGTAAAAAAGCCCCTCTATTTGTTTTTCATTTGTTCCTTTTGTTTCTCATTTGTTTATGGGCTTCCTTTTAATGGGAAGCCTTTTTTTCTCTCTAACTTTGCATTGCATTTCGCTAATAACCGCACGTTGCGGCATGTAAAAAACGGAGTGCTGTGTATTATGATTTACAAACCTATTTCTGTAGATGCGTACGGTTTTACAGACGAGAGCCAATCGGTTGTGCGTATCTACACGGAGGGCGGTGGAATGATTACCGCCAAACGATGTCCAACAAACAAACCTTTGTACTGCACAAGGGACGGACATTTCTTTTCACTCACCAAGTTCGGGTTACGGGAGGTCAAGCCATGCTTCGCCGTGCCCAGAGATCCGCGAGTGTGTCACACGCGTTACCCCTTCATGCGGCAGTTCGGGAACAGGACATGCCACATGCTCATGGCTCTCACATGGATTGGTCCAAGACCTGAGGGCTACGAAGTTGACCACATCAATGGAGATATGCTCGACTGGTCGGCGGATAACTTGGAGTATGTCACGCCAGAGGAGAATAACAAGCGTGCGAAACTATTGCGCGTGCTCCGTTCCATCGGTCGCGATCCCAAACAGATGAGCCGTGAAGAGCTCCTTTCAATCTTCAGCAAATACACATTTACTAATCCCCAAAATTTAGACTAATTATGAAAACCAATAATTTGAAAGAACTGCGTGAGTTGCGCAACCAAGAGAAAGCTATTAAAGCACGTATTGACGAGATTTCTACCAAGGCAACCAACGAAGCCGTTGCCATTCTCGCCGAAAAAGGTTTGGAAAAAGGCGAGTTTGAGGTGGAAGGCGTTGGTAAGTTCCAACTCCAGCGCACCGAAGTCTTTGACTTTGCCGACTACAACAAGTACAAGCAAGAACAAGCCGTCAAATGGCGCGAGAATGCCAAAGAAAAGGTCAAAGAGCAGAACCTCGTCAAGGCGCGCACCGCCATCATGAACGGCTATGTCAAGACCTTCGTCGAACTCTATCCCGACAAGGAACCCGACGAGATCAAACTCACCGTCAAAGTCATTGACTAACCCTCTCAACTTCAGCTGCCCACTTGGCCCCCTTTCACTTGGTCCTTTTTACTCAGCTTGTTCCTTTTTCCCTGGTTTTTACCACAAAAGGGAACAAGTTGAAGGGCCAAAAGAAAGCGAATAAGAAAAAGTAATCAAAAAGAATTATCAAAGAAAAAATGATGATGACGTTATACTATGCAGATAGTACCATCATCAATAATTAAAAATTTTATGAATGATGAAAAGAGATCATTTGAATATCTTTGGGAGTTATTAAATCCACCGCGAGAGTTTCACAACATGCGTGCTAAATGCGAATCCAAACTCTGGAACGCCTGTACCATTCACATGCAACACCGCATTTATCGTCTCATCCGAGACCGTAAGCGTGCAGGCAAACCGGTAGAACCCAATCCATGGTACGCTATAGTGAACGCTCGCGATGCTGAACCTACCAACTACAACGGTTCACCCGCTGTGGATGACGTAGCCAAGACAACTAAGATGGTCGTCGCATGGAACAAAGGACTTGCAGGCATCTACACCCTCGAAGAAGCCCTTGCCCTCAAACTCCAAATCATCAGAGAATTTAAACTTATAAACGATTAACAAACAAGACCATCACGGGACCATCTCCCGATGACAACCTATTAATCACAAAAGGAGAAATGATGACGAACTACCCTTTATACAACGTGCCGTACTTGGTGCGACCATCGAACGGCACCTATATGTCGAAGAAGCGGCATGAAATCGAAGAGCAAAACCAAGCGATCGTGGATGATTATTTCATCGAGCGGGACAAAGGTACTTCTGCTCCAAAGGCAAAAAAACTGGTAGCCCAAAAGCATGGAATGTACACGAAACGCGTGGAATATTGCCTCAGATGGTATTATCAAGAGGCAGAAAGACGTAAAAGATACGATTTTTTGATAAAATTTCCACCTGCAAAGGAACACATTGTTCAGTATTGACGTATCTTTGCACCGGATTTTGAGAGAAGAAGCAAGCAAAATGGAACATTGATGCATAGGCGTTAGGTCCGACTTGCTTCCGACTTGCTTCCGAGATGCTCCCGATGCGCAAAATGGAACATTAAGAGATGTACGAAGGACAGATGTACGATGTACGATTTATTAACCAACAAAAAAGAAAGGACAAAGAATTATGGCAGTAATGAAAGTAGGCGCTGCAGGTATTGAGACTATCTCCGGCGCAATGAAGAAACCGAAGAAACAGAACGGTCACAACCACGGTAATTACCTGGTGGCGACGCACCGTGTGGCCGCGACGACTAACCCGAATTGTCAGCGTGTGTACTCGTTTGACGCCGACCGCTACAAGCGTGATTCCGCTCCGACGAGTCGTGAGTTGGCGATCCGCGAGCGTTTCTCGACGGTGTCCCGTGCGGTACATGAGCGTGCGATCGACCTGACGCGCATGAGTGCGGACAAGGCAGCGTTCATCGCCCAGAAAGATCTGCCGGGCGGCAAGCAGACGATGAAGAGTTACCTCTGGAGCCTTGAGTTGGCCGCTTACGACCAGGAGCATCAGGGCTAAGGAAAGGAGGTGTGATCTATGACCAAGCAACAGATCATTAAGATTGTCATCTCCGTGCTGATTGCGGCGCTGACGGCCTTGGGAGCGGCTTTCGGGCTGACGTCCTGCAACGTGACGCGGACGGTAACGACCAAGAGCGAGTACTGGCAGAAAGCCGACACGTCGGTCATCATCCAGACAAAGACCATCGAGACGTACGACGCGTCGAGGAAGATGCTGTAACACAAACAAAGAGCCCCGGGGACGAATCCTCGGGGCTCCGAAAGTGGCGGCTACCTACTTGATCTTCACGCCGAGTGCATTATAGGTCATGCCGTCGCGGATAATGAAGAGTTGGCCGTTCACCCATTTCTTCTGCACTTGCGTCTCAACAGACGTGTTCAGCAGCGCCTCGTGCCATTCCTCATCGCCTTCGCCGGGCAAGGTAGCTAAGGTTGCTGCCGACAACACCGCTGCGTATAGGTTCCAGTTACCTTTCGCCGTATAGATATAATAGGTGCCGTCCTTCGGTAGAACATAATGAATATAGGTAACTTCGGCGCTGCGAATCGTATCCGTGCTGACTACGTTCTCTGCCTGATAATCGCCTAAACCTAGATTGAGGGCGCGGTCTATATTGCTTCCGCCCTGTGCCCACACTTCCAGTTCCTGACCTTCCGTACCGGCGAAAGTGAAATAGCGAAAAGTCTCTTTGGCTGCCCCGCCGGTCGCTCCGTACTGGGTAAACACTTTCTCGCCGCATGTCTCTGTGCACGCCTTCACTTCCCAACGGCGGTTATCCTGATCCATCGCATGCACTGTCAGACCGTCAAAATCGGTATCGGCGCTATACGTAACCGGCGCTGTTCCGAAAAGCGTAGTGTTTGACACGTTCCAGTCCTTCAACACGCGCGAAGGCAGTTCCGGACAATCCGCAACGAGGTTGTATGACGCATTACGGCACTCGTTTTCAACAGCATTCAGATCGGCCGATTGACCCTTGCCGTGTGCGGTGAAGATATACGATATACCTACGCTACCGTCCACATCCGTGAACGTCCAGTAATACCAATCCGCCACACCTTCCGGAACAGGCAGACCCGCTTTCGTCCACGCAGAAGCCACGGACGGCATCTTGGGACGGGTGTCCCATGTGTAGTTGGTGCCGGTCTTGGGATTGATAGTCTGGCTCGTTTTGGTGATCTTCTCGCCGCCGCCCCACCACCAGATAAGAGGAGCACCACCCGGAGAATAGCACTTCACCGTGATGGACTTATATGCATCTGCCGTAGGAACAGGTATCACGTACTTGTCGGGCAATACTGCCGGCTGTACACCGTTCAGTTTCTGCTTGAGACAATCGATATGCGCTTGCGTCAGATAACCCGCGTTGATGAAGTACTGCGAGAGCGCTTGCTCCACATTCGCCACCTCTTTCATGTCGTTCACTCCGCACATCTGGCACAGCGAATAGGCCAGAATATTACGGTCGCGGAACTCGTTTATCTGCATGTTGTTGGTGTACTCGTAGTCAGTATATATCTCCTCCCATGTGGCACCGCAAAGGCCGGCCAACGTAGCCGAGAAAACACCCGTGCGGTCGGTTCCCAATGCGCAGTGAATCTCAAACGGGCCCGGGTTGACAGAGTCGATAATGAAGTCCACCACTTCCGCAATCCACTGGCCGAACTTGATGCCCGTCGGGTTGAAATATACATCGTTATACTCCGGCGTCGAGCCGTTCTGAGTACCTACGTACAGCACGCGGTTATTGGCGATAATATCCTGATAATAAGGCGGAATAGCCTCCGTATAAGTAACGCCTCCGCAGGTGTATTTGTTCATCTTGCCCGACTCGTTAGACGACAGACAGATGTCATTCCTAATGCCGGCTGCCGTAGCCAACGAATCCACCCAAAACAAACGCATATGCTCCGTGTCATACTGGGCACGATAAGCATGATACGGGTGATATGAACGGAATAGGCAGGTCGTTGCAGGTACCCGACGGAAATTGGATATCTTATGCTGATCAACAGGATCTTCCAGATTGAACTCCGACAGCGGACGCACAACAGTGGCGAAAGCCTGGTTCGCACGGATACGGGTCGTATCGTTGCTTGCCAAAACCAAAAGTATGTTTGTCGTTCCGGGGAAACGGTTGATGTCCGGGACCCAACTCGGTGCGTCCAACCAACTGCCGTTGCGGTAAAACTTAAATTCCGGCTGACCAGAGTTGGCGGGGATATACGCGTCTTTGCGTGATACTGTGCAATAATAGCAGTTAGACTCCGTATCTTTCTTCATCAGAAAACGTGAGTCATCCCCCCAGCCGTTCATCGAACCGCGCACATACAGGGCGTTGTACGTTCCTTCCGAATAATAACCGGTACCCATCGGGTACAAAAACGTGATGGACGAATCTTCATTCTCCATGTAGCAACGATTCTTGTCCGCTGTGCTGGGAGTAAGCGCAAAGAGCGCCGCGCTGCAGGTTAGCAAAATCAAAGTAAAAAAGTGTTTCATATGGCATAGAGGTTTAAAATCAAGCGCAAAATTACTACAAAAATTTGGAATATGCAAGATTTTACACATAAAAATTTAGTCTGTGCTTGCACAAACGTGATTTTTACTGCGTTGACAGCGTGGAGAGATGTAGTGTAGACGCAAAAAAAGAGAGCCTAAGTAAACTTAGACTCTCTCTAAAGTGGCGGCTACCTACTCTCCCACAACGCAGTGCAGTACCATCGGCGATGCTGAGCTTAACGACCCTGTTCGGAATGGGAAGGGGTGGGACCTCAGCGCTATAACCACCTAAATATGGGGTTGACATATGCGAATGTAAAGCTTTCACAAGCACCAGCAATCAAGCTCGATTGTTGGTTAAAAACCTTTTTTAGAAAAAGATTCGGGCAATTAGTACTGCTCGGCTTTATGTCACCATTGTACACCTGCAGCCTATCAACGTTGTCGTCTACAACGACCCTCAATGGAAAT
>Ga0310695_10005392_pt1 | contig 22358 bp, 18 predicted proteins | sample RumenRJG_04DNA_FD_203882 | JGI IMG/M metagenome (GOLD analysis project Ga0310695, IMG submission 203882) | Bovine rumen microbial communities from Lethbridge, Alberta, Canada - RJG_04 (v2) (version 2) | ecosystem: Host-associated > Mammals > Digestive system > Stomach > Rumen | place: Canada...
TTTCGTGAAGCACTTCAAAAGCGGACATTGTTATTTCTCGCTGAAAGACAGCGAAAGTTCGATAAAAGCAGTAATGTTTGCTTCGGCAGCATCAAGACTTAAATTCATGCCTGAGGACGGAATGTCTGTAGTGGTTTCCGGCAGTATATCGGTATATGAGCGTGACGGAGCGTATCAGCTCTACGCGAACGATATTATTCCCGAAGGCGCAGGCAAAGCAAGTGCAGCACTTGAGCAATTGAAAAAGAAGCTCGAAAAAGAGGGGATATTTGCTGCTGAGCATAAGCGTCCGCTGCCGTATATGCCTAAAAAGATAGGCGCTGTAACATCTCTGAGCGGCGCGGCTGTAAGAGATATCATAAATGTACTCTCGCGGCGTTATCCGCTTTGTGAGCTTTACGCCGTTAATGCACTTGTGCAGGGCGAAGGCGCTCCCGCATCAATATGCAGAGGAATCCTCAAAGCTGAAGCGGCAGGCTGCGACGTTATAATAGTAGGACGAGGCGGAGGCTCTGCTGAAGACCTCGGAGCGTTCAATACAGAACAGGTAGCGAGAGGAATATACGGATGCAAAGTGCCGGTAATATCGGCGGTAGGACATGAGGTGGACCTCACTATCGCTGACCTTGCAGCAGATATGCGTGCTCCTACACCATCGGCTGCGGCGGAGTTGGCAGCACCCGATATTTCCACAATTAAAGACAGCATAGATTCCTATGAAAAACGTGCCGAGCGAGCTGTCATGCTTAGTTTCAACAGGGCAGCAGACCGGTTTACTGCAATAAACTCACGTCTTGCGGCACAGTCTCCGGAGAGCAGACTGACTCTTATCGGACAGCAGCTCACAGACCTCGATAATCGTATGGGACGTGCCTTTGAGCGATACACCGAAAAGCGCGGTTCGGAGCTTTGTGAAAAAATAGCAAGACTTGACAGCCTTAGTCCGCTGAAGGTCATGGCTCGCGGATATTCGCTTGTATACAGCGGAGATGAACTTGTCCGCAGTTCTGATGATATCGAAAACGGCAGTGAGGTAACTCTGCGATTCGATAAAGGCGGAGCAAAGGCTGAGATAACTGAAAAATGGTGAAAATATGGAAACGTTTGAAGAGAATATGAAAAAGCTGAGCACTGTTGTTGCTGAGCTTGAAAAAGGTGAAATACCGCTTGAGAAAGCAGTCGAGCTGTATGGCGAGGGAGTTAAGCTCTCGGCAGTCTGTAAGAAGCAGCTTGATGAAGCAAAAATAAAAATAACGGAGGATAACGGCAATGAGCAAATTTGAAGAAAAAATGGCTCAGTATATCAAGCTGACCGAGGAAAACCTGCTGAAGTACAACGACCATACCGAAGCTAATGCCCCTCAGAAGGAACTTATCGACGCTATGAATTATTCACTTGAGGCAGGCGGAAAACGTGTAAGACCTGCTCTTGTGTATGCATTCTGTGAGGCACTCGGAGGAAATATCGAGTCTGCGATAGCTCCCGCCTGTGCGATAGAGATGATACATACTTTCTCGCTTATCCATGATGACCTTCCGGCTATGGACAACGACGATTTTCGCAGAGGCAAGCCGTCATGTCATAAGGCTTACGGTGAGGCTATGGCTATACTCGCAGGCGATGCACTCTCTGTGCTGCCATTTGAGATAATTGCCGATTCTCCCGACCTTACCGCTGACCAGAAAGTTCTTATCATATCTGTGCTTGCAAACTCTGTCGGCAGAGACGGTATGATTGGCGGTCAGGTAATAGATATGCTCAATGAGGAGCGCAGTGACGTTACTGAGGACGAGCTCAGAAATATGTACCGCTGCAAGACGGGGCAGCTCATTGCGGTTTCCGCAGTAATGGGAGCTATCTGTGCTGACGCAAGCAGGGAAACACTGAGGTCTGCGGCTGAGTACGGTCTTCGTCTCGGACTTGCATTCCAGATAATAGATGATATCCTCGATGTTACAAGTACACAGGAGGAACTCGGCAAGCCTATCGGCAGTGACGAGCGTGAGAATAAAACTACTTTCGTTACACTTTTCGGACTTGAAAAAGCTATCGAACTTGCTGATAAAGCTACATCAGAGGCTATTGAGTGGCTTGATGCGATCGAGGACAATGCTTTCCTCAAAGAGCTTACTGAAAAACTTTTAAGACGTAAAAATTAAACAAGGAGCTGCGGAGTAATTCTCCGCCTGAGTTAAAATGAACGAGTTAATAAATGAAGGCAGCAGGATAAGCCTATCTGACCTTGACCTGCCGAAAGATCTAAAGGAGCTTTCACTTCCACAGTGCAAAGCTTTGTGCGGTGAGATAAGAAATCTGCTTATTTCGACAGTCTCAAAGACCGGAGGACATCTTGCTTCAAATCTCGGTGTTGTAGAGCTTACAATGGCGATACACCGCAATTTTGATTCGCCTGACGATAAGATCGTATGGGACGTAGGACATCAGGCATATGTTCATAAAATCCTTACCGGAAGAGCTGATAAATTTGCTTCGCTCCGTCAGGAGGGCGGTATTTCCGGTTTCCCGAAGCCGGAGGAATCTGTGCATGATTCGTTTATTTCCGGACACAGCACAACTTCCGTTTCAGTTGCCTGTGGTATAGCCGAGGCTATGAAGCTTCAGGGAAGAGACAACTATACCGTTGCGATAATCGGCGACGGTGCAATGACCGGCGGTATGTTCTATGAGGCGATGAATAACTGCTGCTGCAAAGAAAACAGCAACCTTATTGTTATTCTCAATGATAATAATATGTCTATTTCCAAGAGTGTCGGCTCACTGGGGCGATATCTCACTTCTCTCCGCAATTCAGAGAAGTACCTCGACACCAAGAGAAAGGTCGAGAAGAATCTTACAAAAGTACCGGTAGTAGGTACTAAAATGGCAAAGGGCATGAAGTACGCAAAGGACGCGATAAAGTCAACTATTCTCGAGCGTACCATGTTTGAGGACATGGGTTTCATCTACCTCGGACCGGTTAACGGGCATAGCCTTACTGAGCTTGAACAGGTAATGCATATGGCAAAGTCATTCCACAAGCCGGTTTTCATTCACGTAAAAACTACCAAGGGCAAGGGGTACCTTCCGGCTGAAAAGAACCCCGGAGAGTACCACGGTATATCCAAATTTGACATAGTTACCGGTAATCCGGAAGTATCTGCCGGTGACAGCTATTCTACAGTATTCGGCAAGGAGCTTCTCGCCCTTGCCGAGCAGGACGACCGTATATGCGCTATTACAGCGGCTATGAAATACGGAACAGGTCTGCAATTTTTCGGAAAGAGATTTCCCGAGCGCTTTTATGATGTAGGTATTGCCGAAGAGCACGCAGTTACCTTTGCAGGCGGACTCGCTTCTATGGGGCAGATACCTGTTTTTGCCGTGTATTCGACATTCTTACAGCGTGCATACGACCAGCTGATACACGATGTAGCGATAGGAAAGCTTCATGTCGTGCTCGGAGTTGACCGTGCCGGAATAGTCGGTGAAGACGGTGAAACTCATCAGGGACTTTTTGATGTTCCTATGCTTACGTCTATACCTAATACAGTTATATATTCACCTTCATGTTATGAGGAACTCCGGCTTTGCCTTAAAAAGGCGATATATGCGAATAAAGGACTTGTTGCTGTAAGGTATCCGCGCGGTGCGGAAAAGGTTGATTTCAACAGAAACTATATAAGTACGGAGCACCTGCTTATCCACAATGAAAAAAGTGATACACTTATCATAACATACGGCAGAATATACAATGAAGCCTACAAGGCACAGAGTCTGCTTGAAGCCGACGGTATAAACTGTGACATTTTAAAGCTTACACAGATTTACCCGATTGCACAGGAGCTTATCAAGGAAATAAAGGATTATAAGCGCATAGTGTTCTTTGAAGAAGCACAGAAAAATGGCGGTGTATCGTCTGTAGTCGGAGATATGCTTGTGTGGAAGGGTTACAGCGGTGATTATACAAGAGTTGCAATTGACGGATTTGTAAAACAGGCATCAGTCAGTTCAGCACTCAGCAAGTATGGTCTCACCTGCGATAAAATGGCAGATTATATCCGCCGCAGGAGTATGAATGATGGCAAGGCTTGATGCTGAGCTTGTTGCGAGAGGTATCGCAAGGAGCAGAGAGCGTGCAAAGGAAATGATAAAGTCCGGAGCAGTAACCGTCAACGGTAAGACAGCGAAAAAGCCGTCTGATGAGGTCTGTCCCTCGGACGAGATAACCTCGTCCGAGCAGGAATTATACGTCGGCAGGGGAGCACTTAAACTTGAAAAGGCATATGAGACCTTTTCACTTGACCTTCGTGGTAAGATTTGTCTTGATATAGGTGCATCAACAGGTGGATTTACCGAATTTATGCTTCTGCATGGAGCAGAGAGGGTATTCGCAGTTGATGTCGGAAGCGGTCAGCTTGCTGACTCGCTGAGAGCCGACAGCCGTGTCGTGAACATGGAAAACACGGATATACGCGAGGTATGTTCCGAAGATATAGGCGGACAGGCAGATTTTGTGTGTGCAGATGTGTCATTCATCTCACTTACGAAAATACTGCCGAAGATCCACGAACTTCTCAAAGACGGAGCCGTTGCGGCAGTACTGATAAAACCGCAGTTTGAAGCCGGTAAAAGCGATATCGGCAAGCGAGGCATAGTTAAGGACAGAAAGGTACATGAGCGTGTACTCACGGAAATTGACAGCTTTGCACGCCTTACCGGATTTGCACCGGAAATGTACACGTTTTCGCCGGTAAAGGGCGGTAGCGGAAATATAGAATATCTTGTGAAACTTATAAAATCGGCGGACGAAGTGCCGCTGTATGATTTCAGGAAACTTGTCGGAGAGGCATTCTCCGCGCTTTAGGAGGCAAATATGAAAGCGGCTTTGTATCCGAATTTTCAGAAAAAGAACGCTCTTGGCTGTGCGCGTGAAGCGTGTGATGTACTGAGGAGTGCCGGAATAGAGGTGAGTGTCAGTCCTAAATTCAGAGATGACTTTTCAGATAAGCCGTTTGTGAATTTCGAGCCTATAACCGAATCTGCAAAAACAGCGGACATAGTACTTGCTATCGGCGGAGACGGTACTATACTCCGCTGTGCGAAGCATCTTATGGGGATTGATACAAAGCTTCTCGGAATAAATACAGGAACTCTCGGATTCATGGCCGGACTCGAAGCTGATCAGCTTGATAAGCTTTCCCTGCTTGTTTCCGGAGATTACGAAATATCCGAGCGTATGACCATCGACATGGTAGTTCATGAAGAGGGCGGAGACAGGGTATACACAGCGTTAAACGAAGTATCAGCACGTTCCGGAAGTTTCAGGATAAGCGATTTTGAGGTTTTCTCTGACGGATACCTTGTCGGAAAATACAGAGCCGACGGCGTACTTTTCAGCACCCCTTCCGGTTCGACGGCATACGCTCTTTCAGCAGGCGGACCCGTTATTGAGCCCGACCTTGAATGTATAGAAATGACACTTATCTGTCCGCACAGTCTGTTTTCGCGTGCGACGATGTTCTCACCGTCGAGAAAGCTCAGACTCTCAAACTCAAATACAGTCGGCGAGCAGATGGTAGTAAGCGTTGACGGCGAAGTTATCGAAACTCTTTCAGGCGGCGAATCAGTCGAGATAATGCGCGGCAGGAATAATCTCAGATTTGTGAATCTCATAGGAAATTCGTTCCATGAATCGCTTTGCAGAAAGCTTTGCCGACCAATAAAATAACGGAGATAAAAATGAAAGACCGCAGACATGATGTCATACTTGAAATAATCAGTGAACAGCCTGTTTCAACGCAGGAAATGCTCATATCACTGCTTGCCGAAAGAGGTATAAAGACCACGCAGGCAACGCTGTCACGCGATATACAGCAGCTTTCACTCGTTAAACAGCGCGATGAGAACGGTGTTTACAGATACACTCTCCCGGCGGTGGCAGTTGCGGAGAAGAGCATTTTCGCAGAATCTGTAATATCTGTTGATTATGCCATGAACACGATAGTACTCAAATGCCGTGCAGGAATGGCGCAGGGAACCTGTGCCGCGATAGACCTCGTTAATCACGAAGGAATAGTTGGAACTATTGCCGGTGATGATACTATTTTTATCCTCGTCAGAAGCGAGGCTGACGCGAAAAAGCTTTCAAAGAAATTCAAGAGCGAGGTATTCCCCGGAAGGTAGTGTAACAGGCTGATGCTAAAGGAATTATATATAAAGAATCTTGCTGTCATCAAAGAGGCTGTGATACCTCTCGGAGACAGGCTTAATATTTTTACCGGCGAGACCGGTGCCGGTAAGTCGATACTGATAAACGGTATAAATGCAGTACTCGGTCAGCGCAGTACGAAAGACATTGTCCGGACAGGCTGTGACAAGGCGATAATTACCGCACTTTTTACAGATTTATCGCCCGAGCACGAAAAAAAGCTTGATGAACTCGGCATCGAACATGATAACCATGAAATGACACTTACCCGTGAAATAAGTGCAGACGGCGGAAGTGTATCACGAATAAACAACCGTACAGCTTCAGCGTCTCTGCTTAAGGAGATAGGCTCACTGCTGATAAATATTCACGGTCAGCACGATAATCAGATACTCCTTGACAGTGAGAAGCATATGCAGATTCTCGACGACTTCGGAGGTGACAACTCGCTTCTTGAAGCGTACCGTGTTACATTCCGTGAGCTTCAGCATACTGCGCGAAAACTCGGAGAACTCAAAAAACTTGAGCAGACCCGTATCGAGAGAAGCCGTTATCTCAATGAGGTCATCGACGATATAGGCGAGCTTGAACTCAGTGCGGGTGAGGACGATATTCTTGAAAAAGAATACACTGCGGCAAAAGATTCGGAAAAGACCATAGTTGCAGTAAATAATGCGGTCAATGCTATAACCGGTGAGGAAGCGGCTAACGACATGATAGCTGCCGCTGAAAACGAGATAGCAGCGTTTACTGACGGAGATCCTGTACTTGAAGCACTGTATGAGAGACTTTCTGCGGCTGAGATAGAGCTTGCAGATATTGCTTCTGAACTTGAAAAAGCTGCGGAAAAGATAGAACTTGACGGTCAGCGTCTCGGGTATCTCAGCGAACGGCTGAGCGCGATAAACAAGCTAAAGCGAAAGTACGCTCTTGACTGCGATGGACTTGTAAAGCTTTATGATGAGTCATGCCGCGAGATGTCACAGCTTGACAGCAGTTCAGACGAGATTACGAAGCTGATGCAGCAGCGTGAGGAGCTTCTGCACAAGGTCACTGAGCAGGCAAAGGAACTCTTTGAATACCGTGAAAAGGTTGCAAAGCGGTTCTCGGAGCAGGTAACGGCTGAGCTTGAATTTCTCAATATGTCGGGAGTTGTGATTGCTGTCAGACACGAAAAAGGCAAGCTCACGGTCAACGGTATGGACAGCGTAGAGTTTCTGATATCAGCAAATAAGGGCGAGGAGCCTAAGCCGATTTCAAAGATAGCGTCGGGCGGTGAGCTTTCGCGTATAATGCTTGCACTTAAAAGCGTTATCGCCGATAAGGACAGTATCCCCACGATGATATTCGACGAGATAGATACGGGAGTAAGCGGTAAGGCGGCACAGAAAATCGGGATAAAGCTCCGGCAGATAGGCAAGGTGCGTCAGGTGATATGTGTTACACATCTCTCACAGATAGCCGTTATGGCTGATGACCACCTTATGATAGAGAAGAAAATAGTAGGAGACCGGACTGAAACAAGTGTAACGAAGCTGGATCTTGCAGGCAGAACTGCCGAGATCGCCCGAATAATGGGCGGTGATCACCCGAGTAAGCTGATGCTTGAAAATGCTGAAGCTGAACTCAGAAAGGCGGCTGAAATATGAAGATATATTCTACACGGCACGGTCAGACTGATTACAACAAGCAGGATATAATTCTCGGTTCAACCGATTTGCCGCTCAACGATACAGGCTGTCAGCAGGCTGAAAAGCTTGCGGAAGATGTAAAAAAGCTTGGGGATATAGACATAATTATAGCGTCCCCGATGCTGAGAGCGCAGATGACTGCGAAAAAAGCTGCGGAACTCTGCGGACTTGAGATAGTAACAGATGAACGTCTTCGCGAATGGGATTATGGCTTATATGAGGGCAAGTCACGATATACCGAAGGGTTTGCTGAAGGGAAGCATGAATTTGCTGTAAGAATGGGTAAGTCCGGTGAATCGCTTTTAATGCTTTCGCACAGAGTTTATTCCGCGATTGATAATATAATAGAAAAATACAGTGATAAAAATGTTCTTATCGTAAGTCACGGAGGAGTTTGCCGTATAATTGAAACCTACTTCAACGACATGACAACTAAGACTTTCGATAACTGGTTTATGGGAAATTGTCAGATAATAGAGTATAACGTAACAGGAGGCTCAACGTGAAAATAGGTGTTGATTATTACCCTGAACAGTGGGACAGGGGAATGTGGGAAAAAGATGCCGAAACTATGGCGAGAACTGGTGTCAAGCTTGTCCGCATAGGTGAATTTGCATGGTCGATGCTTGAACTGCGCGACGGAGAGTTCAATTTTGGCTGGCTTGATGAGGTAATAAAGATATTCTCGAAATATGCTATCGGTATCATTCTGTGCGCCCCCACAAATTGTCCGCCGCAGTGGCTTTATGAAGCGTATCCGGAGATGATACGCGTGGGTCCTGACGGTAATCAGATACAGACAGGAATAAGAGGACACAGGTGTCTGAATTCTCCGGCATTTGTGTTCTATGCAAAGCGCATTACCGAACAGCTTGTTCGCAGATATGCCGGAAATCCCGCTATAGCCGCATGGCAGATAGACAACGAACTTGAAGCATATCCGTGTTCATGCGATGTCTGCAAGACTAAATTCAGACACTGGCTGAAAGATAAGTACGACAATCTTGATAATATTAACCTTGCATTCGGAACAAGCGTATGGAGCGGTACTTACACAAGTATAGAACAGATAGAGCCGCCTAACGCGTATCCTAAGGCGTGGCAGAATCCTGCGCTTTGTCTTGACTGGTACAGATTCACTTCTGAGAGTACGGCAAATTTCCTGAAAGAGATAATGCTTGTAATAAGACTTGAAGACACGAAAGTTCCGATAACCACGAACACGTTCTTCACAGAGAATATGCCTGATTTTTACAAGCTGTTTGATTTCATGGACTTTGTCTCGTTCGATAATTATCCCCCGGTAATACTCCCTGATGACCCTGAAAAAGTGTATTCTCATGCATTTGAACTTGACCTGATGCGCGGTATCAAGGAGCAGAATTTCTGGATAATGGAGGAGCTGAGCGGTCCGACAGGAAGCTGGATGCCGATGTCGCCGACTCCTCGTCCGGGGCAGATAAAGGGTTACGCATTGCAGGCGATAGCTCACGGTGCAGACGCGGTACTTCATTTCAGATGGCGCACAGCCGTAACCGGAGCAGAGATGCACTGGCATGGCATACTCGACCACAGCAATGTACCTAACCGCAGATATATCGAGTTTTCAGAGCTATGCAAGGAAGTAGCACAGCTTTATATCCTCGACAGCACCGAGGTAATATCCGATATCGCGATACTCTATTCGCCCGAAACGGATGCGGCATTCAAGATACAGCCGCAGGTAGAGGGATTCAGCTATATGGAGCAGCTTAAAGCGTATCATGCAGCGTTCATGCGTTTCGGAGCTAATGTAGACGTAGTTTCTCCTGAAACAGACCTGTCGCACTATAAGCTTGTTGTAGCTCCTGCACTTTATATCAATAAGAAAAAGGCTACAGAGAACCTCTACCGCTACGTAATAAACGGCGGTACACTTGTTCTGACTGCAAGAAGCGGAGCTAAGAACGAGTTCAACAACTGCATAATGGACACGCTTCCGACAGTATTCAAGGAGCTTGTAGGTGCAGAGGTAACTGAATATGACCCGATAGGAAGCAATGAATTAACTATACGTGATTTTGCCGGAAACGAATTCAGGTGTACGCAGTGGTGCGACCTTTTGCAGCTGACAACTGCACGTGCATATGCAGAGTATAACGACGGCTTCTACAGCTGTACTCCTGCAGTAACGCTTAACCGCTACTGCAACGGTGTAGCATACTACGTAGGAACGATATGCCACTCAGATTTCTATGACAGCTTTGCGGCTAATCTCATGACACAGACAGGTATCCCTAAGCTGAAGGGACTTCCGCGCGGCATAGAAGTAACGACACGTACAAACGGACGAGATGAGTATATCTGCTTCTTCAACAATTCGTCCGAGCCTAAAACTATATCTCTGCCGAAGCCGATGTACAGCATGATACATTCACGCGGCAAAGAAAAGCTCGAACTTGAACCGTTTGAGATGGACATTGTAAGGAAGTGACGGCATGAGAATAGTATTGCAGAGAGTAACATCTGCGAGTGTGACGGTAGACGGAAATATTACAGGAAGTATCGGAAAAGGATATCTTGTACTTCTTGGAGTCGGACAGGGTGATACGGAAGAAGACTGCCGCAGACTTGCGGATAAGATAATCAATCTGCGGATTTTTTCCGACGAGAATGACAAGATAAATCTTTCACTTTCAGACGTAGAAGGCTCACTTCTTATCGTGTCGCAGTTCACGCTTTATGCGGACTGCCGCAAGGGAAACCGTCCGAATTTCATACAGGCAGGCAAACCTGACGAGGCAGAGCGTTTATATGATTACTTTGCCGAATACTGCCGCAGTAAGGGAAAACACGTCGAGACCGGAATATTCGGTGCAGATATGAAAGTTGAACTCGTTAACGACGGACCGTTTACGATAGTTCTTGAATAAATTCAACCTCGCAGAGAGATAATATCTGCGGGGTGATTTTTTTATGCGCAGACGTACTGAACGAGGTATACTTATAGTTACGGGAGCATTCCTTGTCATGTTTGGAGTTATTGTATGGAATTATATGAGGCTTGCGGAGAAGAAACAGTATGTACGTGCGGCGGCTGATAGTTCTTTTATTACTGTGAATGCAGGCGATAGTCAGGGGACTATATATGACCGCAATTTTGTACCGCTTACTAATGCTGATACAGAAATTGTTGCGGCAGCAGTCCCGTCAGCCGTTACACTTGACGAACTCTGCGACCTTGCAATTGACAGGTCTGCACTTGAGACAGAATATAAAAAGGGTAGACCATTTACATTCAGCTGCCGCCGAACAGGTACTGAGTCAGCAGGACTTACATTTTTTGAACTGCCTGTCCGCAGTATGAAAAAGCCTATAGCACCGCATATTGTCGGGTATCTTTCGGAGGGGGAAGGAGTTTCGGGAATAGAGTATGCATACAACAGTTTACTGCGTGGAGGAAATTCTGAAAACAGCGTTACGTATTCGACAGACGGATTCGGAAATGTTCTGATCGGTGCGGAGAAGCAGGTGGTACGGAGTAAAAAAACTCAGACCGGTGTTGTCACTACTATAGACAGCCGCATACAGCAGATATGCGAGACAGCAGGAAAGAGTATAGACAAGGGTGCGATAGTAGTAAGCGATGTTAACAGCGGTAATATCCTTGCACTGGCAAGCTTTCCTGAGTACAATGCAAATGATATAGGCGCGGCACTTTGTGATGAGCGGAGTCCGCTTATTAACCGTGCACTTTACTCGTACAGTGTTGGCTCAATTTTCAAGCTTGTGACAGCCTGTGAGGGTATCAACGAAGGCTATGAAGGGTATATTTATGACTGCGGCGGACGTATCGACGTATCAGGACAGCTTTTCAGATGCCATAAGACTGACGGTCACGGAGTACAGGATATGACGGCGGCAATGACAAATTCTTGCAACACATACTTTATATCACTCAGCCGGCTTCTTGATGTTCCTGCATACAGACGGCTTGCATTCGACATGGGATTCGGAAGAGAGACACACCTCTGCGCCGGAATGACTGCTTCTGCCGGAACCCTCCCTACTGAGCAGGAACTCCTTATCCCTGCGGAGCTTGCAAATTTCTCATTCGGACAGGGCAAACTCACAGCAACTCCATTGCAGATAAATGCTCTTACGTGTGCGATAGCGAATGGCGGCGAACTTGTAATGCTTGATATAGTCCGAGGTATCACTCTTGACGGAAAGAGTGTCGGCAATGAAAAGCTTCCGCGTAAAGCGAGGGTGATGTCGGAAGAGACTGCTCAGAAACTCCGGAAGATGATGATTTCGGCTGTGTATGAAAATGAGAATTCAAATGCACGTGCGAGATATATCAGAGTAGCGGCAAAGACCTCTACCGCGCAGACCGGACGTATCGGCGACGACGGTGAGGAATATTGCAATGCGTGGATAACCGGCTTTTTTCCTGCAAGCTCACCTACCTATGCGGTGACGGTACTGGTCGAGGACGGCGGTTACGGCAACGACGCGGCGGCGCCTGTATTCGCTGAGATCGCGGATGGGATAATGAAGTGAAAACGATAAATTGCAAAAAAACTATTGACTTTTTTGACGGCAGGGGTTATAATATATGCGTATAGCGTTGAAGGGACTGACTGCTGTTTTGCGTCTTTTCAGAGAGAAAGCGGACGGTGCGAGCTTTCAGATGTTTGGCAGGTGCTTACCCTGAGCTTCCGTGGGAAACTGCGGCGTAACTCTGCGTTAAAGAGATCAGAGGAAGGGGCAGTATGCTCCTTTGAATTTGGGTGGTACCACGAGAGCCTTCGTCCCATTTGGCGACGGGGCTTTTTTATATTTTGTCCCGAAAATGATTTTATTAAAGGAGTTTTTTATTATGCAGTGGACAGGTCTTAACGACTTACGCGAAAAGTATCTTTCATTCTTTGAGAGCAAGAACCATACACGTATGGCGAGCGCTTCACTCGTTCCTCAGGGCGACAAGAGCCTCCTTCTCATAAATTCAGGTATGGCTCCGCTCAAGAAATTCTTCCTCGGACAGGCTACACCTCCTAATGTGAGAGTAACTACCTGCCAGAAATGTATCAGAACACCTGATATTGAAAGTGTCGGCAAGACTGCACGCCACGGTACATATTTTGAAATGCTCGGAAACTTCTCATTCGGCGATTACTTCAAGCCCGAAGCTATCGCATGGGCATGGGAGTTCCTCACAAAGGAACTTGAGATCCCTGCTGACCGCCTCTGGATCACTATCTACGAGAGCGATGATGAAGCTGAGCAGATATGGGAGAACAATATAGGTATCCCTCACGAAAGAATAATCCGTCTCGGCAAAAAGGACAATTTCTGGGAGCATGGTTCGGGTCCCTGCGGTCCGTGTTCGGAGATACACTTCGACCGCGGCGAGGCATATGGTCCGTTCGAGAACTTCGAGCAGGCAAGCGACTGCGACCGTGTTATCGAGATATGGAACCTTGTATTCAGCCAGTTTGACAGCGACGGCGAGGGTCACTATGCTGAGATGAAGAATAAGAATATTGATACAGGTATGGGTCTTGAGAGACTTGCCTGCGTAATGCAGGACGTTGACAACATTTTCGAGGTCGACACTGTTCAGAACATCATGAAGCACATTTCAAAAATTGCAGGAGTTGAGTACAAGAAAGACCACAAGACCGACGTCTCACTCCGCGTTATCACTGACCATATCCGCAGTACTACATTCATGGTAGGCGACGGTATCATGCCTTCAAACGAAGGACGCGGCTACGTACTTCGCCGTCTTCTCAGAAGAGCAGCACGTCATGGCAGACTCTTGGGTATCACAAGACCCTTCCTTTTCGAGGTATGCGACACAGTTATAAACGAAAATGCAAATGCATATCCCGAGCTTGCTGAAAAGCGTGATTACATCAAGAAGATAATCGGTGTTGAGGAAGAGGCTTTTGCTAAGACTGTTGACAAGGGTTCAGAGCTTCTCAGCGGCTTCACTGCTGCACTCAAGGCAGAGGGCAAAACAGTTCTTTCAGGCGATGACGCATTCAAGCTTTCTGACACATATGGCTTCCCGATAGACCTTACAGAGGAAATATGTGAGGAGCAGGGTCTCACTGTTGACCGCGAGCGTTTCACAGAACTTGCAAAGGAGCAGAGGGCACGTGCAAAGGCTGACCACGCTGCAAAGGCAAGCTCTTCATGGGCTGACAACAGCATAAGAGTTGACGCAGCACCTACTGTATTCACAGGCTACACCGATTTCACAGCCAAGGATGCTGAGATACTTGCTATGTACAAGGACGGTACAGAAGTATACTACGCTGACGAGGGAGACGAGGTTGCAATCGTTCTTGACGTTACACCTTTCTACGCTGAGAGCGGCGGACAGGTAGGCGATATCGGTACTATCATGACAGGTCATAACCTTGCCTGTGTTGCTGATACTATCAAGTCTGAGGGACACTTCCTCCACATCGCAACTATCGAGCAGGGTACACTCCGCAAGGGCGACAAGGTAACAGCTGCTATCGACGGTGAGCGCAGACTTGCTATCATGAGAAACCATACCACTGCACACCTTCTCCAGTATGCACTCCGTCAGGTACTCGGTGACCACGTTCATCAGGCAGGACAGCTTGTTAACGAGAAGGCTTGCCGTTTCGACTTCAACCACTTCTCAGCAATGACTCCCGAGGAGATATCAAGAGTAGAGAACCTCGTAAACCATGAGATAATGCGTGCACTTCCTGTGACTATGGAGGAAATGCCGATAGAGCAGGCTAAGAAACTCGGAGCTATGGCATTGTTTGGTGAGAAGTACGGCGATACAGTAAGAGTTGTTACCGCTCACCACTCGGTTGAATTCTGCGGCGGTACACATATCTCAAATACATCTCAGATAGGACTCTTCAAGATAGTTTCCGAAAGCTCTGTAGCAGCAGGTGTAAGACGTATCGAAGCTGTAACAGGTCTCGGAGTAATGGAGCTTCTCAATGAGTTCAAGGATACTATTGCACGTTCCGCAAAGGCACTCAAGCTTGCAAATGTGAACGAGCTGCCTGAGAAGTGTGCAGCTGTAACAGCAGAGCTCAAGGACAAGGACAAGAAGCTTGAAAGTCTCACACAGCAGATAGCAAACGCTAAAACTGCCGCACTCTTTGACAATGCAAAAGAAGTTGCAGGTGTTAAGCTTGTATCTGCACGCATGGACGGTTCAACTCCTGATGCACTCCGCAAGCTTGGCGACAGTGTAAAGGACAAGGACGAGGCGATTATCGCACTCTTTGCCGGAACAGTAGGCGAGAAGGGTACATTCTACTGCGTATGCACTAAGGAAGCAGTAGCAAAGGGCGGAAATGCCGGAAAGATAGTACGTGAAGTTGCAGCTGTAACAGGCGGTAAGGGCGGCGGTAAGCCGGACGGTGCTATGGCAGGTGCAGGCGACATCACAAAGATAGACGAGGCTCTTGGAAAGTTTGAGAGTGTTGTTTCGGAAATAATCAAGTAAAGGAGTAATAATATGGATTGCTTATTCTGCAAAATAATCGACGGAGAGATACCGAGTAACAAGGTTTACGAAGATGAATACGTTTACAGCTTCAAGGACATCGCTCCTATAGCTCCGGTACACTATCTCATTATCCCGAAGGCACATATTTCGTGTGCCAACGAGATAACAGAGGAGAACTCTTCACTCGTTGCAAAGGTATTCGAGGCTGCTGCAAAGATTGCAAAGGCTGAGGGTATCGAGAGCTACCGTATAATCAATAACTGCGGAGACGATGCAGGTCAGACTGTAAAACACCTCCATTTCCATATGCTCGCAGGAGTAAAGATGGGTTGGGGACCTGAGTCACTCGGCAAAACTGAATAAGGAGACGGCACTATGGCAAAGACATATAAAATGACCATAGCAGGTCTTGAACGTGAACTGCCTATATGTCCTATCAGTGATAAGCTTGATATAGCAGCATTTGTAATGTTTTCAGACGTTGAGATAACAGTTGCAGCTGCGGAGGCACTTTTAAAGAAGTGCCCCGACTTTGATGTTATTATTACAGCTGAGTCGAAGGGAATACCGCTCGGATATGAACTTGCAAGACAGAGCGGTAAGCCTTATGTAGTTGCGAGAAAGTCCGTCAAGCTTTACATGACTGACCCTATCTCAGTAACTGTCAAGTCGATAACGACCGCTGATGAGCAGACTTTGCACATTTCAGCTGAAAAAGCTGCAATGCTCAAAGGCAAAAAGGTACTCATCGCTGACGACGTTATCAGTACCGGCGAGTCACTGAAGGCTCTCGAAAAGCTTGTTGAGGCTGCAGGAGGAAATATCGCTGCAGAAGCAGCTGTCCTTGCTGAGGGCGACGCTGCTGACAGAACTGATATAATATTCCTTGAGAAACTGCCTCTTTTCTTTAAATAAGTAACATATGAAGCGAAAAATGATTGGAGCGGCAGCAGCATATATGTCGGGATTGTTTTTCGCTTTGTTTTTTACCGATATTAAGGGAATCCTGATATATGTTTCTGCCGCTGCGGCGGTTTTCATATATGGCAGACGCCGAGGTTTCAGCATTGCCGACCATGCCATTATCGCAGTTTCCTTTGTATCAGCGGTAATTATAAGCCTTTCTTATACGGCTTATAATTATGACCGTATCGTTGCTTATGATGGTGAAAAAGGCAGTTTCACCGGAAGTGTTACTGAGATAAGACACTACGAAGACGGCAAGAATGCCTATACACTGAAAGGCAGAATAAACGGAACTGTCCCTGCGAAGATATGCTTTTATTCCGGTGAACTCGGTGCACAGACCGGCGATAATATCAGCTTTGAAAAGTGTACTTTCTTCAAGCCGGAAGACAGCTATTTATATGCTTCTGAGCGGATATACCGCTCACGGCACATTTTCCTCAAAGCGAGTATCCTGAGTGGGATAAGAGTTGAACATACGAACAGGAGATTGTTGAAAAGAAAGCTTGATTCATACCGTGACAAAATGATAGCTGAGTTCAAGTCTGAACTCGGTAACGAGTGTGGAAGTTTTCTTGCAGGAATGGTTTTCGGCGACAAGACCGACTTTGATGAAAACACACGTACTGTCCTTTACAGGACCGGAATCGGTCACGTACTCGCTGTTTCCGGACTTCACGTATCAATAATCGCCTCACTGATATGGACTCTGCTTTCACGTCTTAATGTCAACAGATTTGCGGCATTTGCGGTCATGAACGTGCTTCTTCTTGTTATGACAGCTATGGCGAACTATCCTGTTTCGGCATTGAGAGCGGCAATAATGCTTGATATAATGTACTCTGCAAAGCTGTTCCGTCGGCAGAACGATTCGTTCAATTCGCTTGCAGTCGCGGCACTTATTATTGCGGTGTCTGACCCTTACAGTGTTTGCAGTGCAGGATTTCTTTTGTCGCTGTCCGGAACATTCGGTATAGCGGTGTTTGCACCATACATGACAAAGAAAATGGAACGTGAGACTGCATTTCAGCAGTTCACAGTAAGTCTCGTGACCGGTATATGTACAACTCTTGCGGTGTTCCCTGTGAGTTTGTGGTTCTTCGACGAGACCTCAGTCATATCACCGCTTGCAAATCTTATTCTTGTGCCGATGTGTACAGCGGCAATGGTTATCGGATTTATCTACGTATTTACATTCGGGTTACTGCCGATATTACCGCTTGCCGGAAACATCATACGCAGTGTGATATTTCTTTCTGACAAGATAGCTTCTGTAGGTATATTTCATGTGTCTGATTCAACCGGTACTTTGCGTGCGCTCCTTATAGTATGTGCGGCGGCAGTAGTATTTTTCCATATGTTCAGGAAAAGCCGGAGACTCACAGCTGTACTTACTGCGGCAGGTGTTGCGGCGGTTTCGGTTTGGTCTGCGGCGTATGGACTTTTCCGTCGAAGCGTGTGTACAGTAGCTGTACTGGGAAGCGGTGCAAATGCGGCGGTAGTTGTAATGCATGACGGACATACCTGTATAGCAGACCTTAGCGGCAATAAACGTTCAGCTGAGTATGTAAGGAAGTATCTCATGGTGAATGGTGTGATATCCACGGATACGGTTATACTTACAAAAAATGCTGAAAGTGAATATCCATTGTATGAGTACGAACTCGGACTTTTCGGGGTGAAAAACTGGATAGTGTCCGGAGATGAAAAAGTCGGCGACAGCTTTATTGTTGAAGGTGACGGTTATAAACTTGATTATGATTCAGGTACACTGAGGGTATCATCTGAAGATACGGATATCGTATTCGTACCTGCTGTGTCAGGTAAACCCGACGGCGACTTAACAGTCTTTTATGGAAGATATAAAAAAGAAAATGCTCCGTACAGTGAGAATGATACGGACAGACAAAATATAGATCTGTATACGGACGGCAATAATCTTGAGATAACTGCCGACGCAGACAGATTCAGGATAAGGAGGCTGTAATGCCTAAGACCGATGTCAAGGGACTGGCAACAGCCCTGAAAAAGAATGGTGTAAGCCGGATATACTACATCTGCGGAGCGGACGTTGTCGGAGTTGAAAAGGCTACAAAGCTCGTGCTGAATACTGCTCTCGGCGGTGAGGACGACCTCGCCCTCACGAAGCTCAACGGCAAGGAACTCGATATTCCGGCACTTCACGACCTTATAGAAATGGCTCCGATGTTTTCGGAGTATAACTGCATACTGATAAACGACTATAATTGCGAGAAACCGTACGACGATATGCGTGGTCACAAAGCTGACGACATCAACAAACAGCTTATGAATGCTCTGAAGGATATACCCGAGCAGACCACCGTGATATTCAATGTTACCGGATTTGAGATAAAAACCAAATATGACTATAAGTCCGGTGCTAATCTCATAGTTGACAAAAACAAGAAACTTGCGGATTATGCGGAAAAAAACGGTGTACTCTGCATGGCGGAACTGAAAAGTTCGGGTGAGTTAGCCAAGATGATCGCGACAAAAATATCGGCACGCGGAGGAATGATGTCGATACCTGTTGCAAAAGAGCTGGCTGAAATGTGTCTTTGTGACGAGCTTACGATTTCAAACGAGATAGACAAGCTTTGCGCGTATGCCGGAAGCAGTGAGATAACATCGGAAATGCTGGGTGAACTTGTCCACGAGCAGAACGACACAACTATATATAATCTTGCAAATGCTGTTGCATCAATGGACGCGAAGGCAGCATACGAAGCGGTCGGACAGCTCAATATCGACAATGAAAACAGGGGAGCGGCACTTTATGCGCTGACGGGAGTTTTTCTTGATCTGTACAGAGGAGCGTGTGCGTCGAAATTCAGGGTCATGCCCGAGACTGCCGCAGCTGATTTCGGATACGGGCCTAAGCGGTCATTTGTAATGAAAAACTCAATGCGGGACGCTCAGAAGTTTGGTATAGAGCGTCTGCGGAGGTGCCTGATAATACTCCGTGATACTACCGTTAAACTGAACTCAAGTCCGGTTGACCCGCGAACTGCTATCGAGCAGGCAATAACTGAAATGCTCGTACTCAGACCTGTCCGGAGGCAAAGATGATAAAAATAAATGAAGCTATAATCGTAGAGGGAAAATATGACAAGATAAGACTTTGTTCGGTCGTTGACGCCGTCATAATAGTTACTGACGGTTTCGGCATTTTCAAAGATGCTGAAAAGCTTGAGCTCATACGTTACTATGCTGAAAGGACGGGTATAGTTATACTCACTGATTCCGACAGTGCCGGACGCAAGATACGAGGATATATCAAGGGTGCGGTAAAGAATGGCTGCGTGAAAAATGTCTATATACCCGACGTATTCGGCAAAGAAAAACGCAAGACAAAGCCTTCGGCAGAAGGAAAACTCGGAGTTGAAGGTATCGACGGCGCTACTCTTCTTGCAGCTTTTGAGAAAGCGGGAATTACCGCTTCAGAGCGTGACAGCGAGCCGGACATTACAAAGTTTACGCTGTATGAGCTTGGACTGAGCGGCGGAAGTAACAGCTCAGCACTTCGCAGACAGCTTCAGAAGCGTCTCGGACTTCCGTCACTCCTCTCGGCTGGTGCACTTGTTGAGGTACTCAATACAATGATGACTGCGGAGGAACTTGCGGCTGAAGTGGAAGCAATGAAGGAGGAAAAACATGGAGTATAGCAGCCTTCTGTTCATCTATGCATTTTTCCCTCTTTCACTCGTAGTGTATTATTTGTCGCCGAAAAAGTACAGAGACCTTGCTTTGTTGATGCTAAGTATGGTTTTCAGTGGACTTTTCGGTGCAGGCAGCCTTGTCCTTTTGCTTGTATATACTGCTGTAAACTATGTCTGCGGCAGGATTGCCGGAGCATTGCGCGAGAAAAAAAACAGATGTGCATTAATACCGTTTGCATTCGGCATTACATTTGACATAGCGGCTGTATTCATATTCAGAATAAGCTGTTTTTCATGGATAACAAGTGCACTTCGTTTCCCAGACGGATTCTTTCCTATAGGAATATCATTTTTTACTCTTTCGTCAATAGGTTACCTTATAGATGTATTCACCGGAAAAATAAAAGCAGAAAAAAACGTTATACGTTTTTCGCTTTTCATTATGATGTTTCCGCGCCTGCTGATGGGACCGGTCCTCAGATATGACATTTTCGCACGCATACTCCGCAGCCGTAAATACGGAATGCCGGAACTTAGCAAAGGATTTTCGATATTTATAAAGGGACTTGCAAAGAAGGTGATAGCTGCTGACACACTGTACTCTATGTATATGGCGGTAAAAGCAGCTGACCTTAAAAGTATTTCAGCAGGAACGGCTTGGCTTGGTGCGGCGGCATACCTTCTCTGCCTCTACTTCACTCTTTCGGGTATTTCTGATATGGGCACAGGTATCGGATATTGTTTCGGATTCCGCTTCCCACAGAGCTTCAACTATCCGATGTTCAGCAGCAGAATACGATATTTTGCCGCAAAATGGCACGTTCAGGTAATACACTGGTTCAGGAAGTATATAACACGTCCGCTGACTTCAAGGGTCGATAACCGCCATATAAGCAAGCTTGTGTTCATTCTTGCATGGGCGCTTGCCGGATACTGGTACGGATTCGACCTTAGCAGTGCGGTATGGGGAGTACTCATGGGTGCGGCGATTATAATCGAAAATAAGCTCAGCAATTCTAAAATGCTCAAGGCGACTGGAATCATCTATACGTTTATACTCACTACTCTGTTTGCGGTATTTCTCATGGGCGACAGTGTATCCGATTCGCTTGAGTATGTATTGGCAATGCTTGGAAGTAACCATGCACTTGCTGACGGTCTGACCGTGTATCTGCTGAAGTCATATCTTGTGGTAATGCTTATGACCATGTATGCTTCGACTGATTTGTTCAGGAACATGATGCTGCGTTCGGAAATAACTCGCATACGCACAACTCTCAGGGCAATATCGCCGGTCAGCATGGTGATAGTCCTGATAATCTGTACGGCACTTATTGCATATACCGGAAGTTCGGGAATGCTGATTATGCAACTGTAAGGGGGGAGCTATTTGACTAAGCTTACAAACAGGCTGACCGCGGCAGCAGTACTCCTGTTCATATCAGTGGTAGGAGCTGCAACACTTGTGAATATAGCAATATCCGGCGATAAGGACAATATCGCAGTTGCTCCGGAAATCAGCGGCAGCGGCTGCGGAGGCAGATTTGAAGCGGCAGCAGCAGAAAAATTTGCCGGCAGAGACGGTTGGATAGCTTTGGGTTCAAGACTTGATTCAGCGATGAAAGGCAGCATCGTGAACGGAGTATACGTGGCTGATGACCGCCTTATATCGGCAGAAGGAATAAGCGAAAAGGGATTCAGCGAGAGTGCGGAGTATGTCAACAGCTTCACAAGAAATTATGACGGAGCAGTGTACTTTGCGGCAGTCCCGACGTCTGCCGGAGTTTATGGAGACAAGCTCCCCGACTATTTGTCACGCGGTGCAGAAAAACAGCTTATAGACAGTCTGTACGATTCTCTTGACTCTAATATCAGGCGGATAAACACATACGACCTCATGAAAATGATGAGTGAGGAAAGGGTATATATGCGCAGTGATAGTAAATGGACGATGTACGGGGCATACTGTGTATACAGAACAGTAATACAGAAACTCGGATTACAGCCGGTATCTTACGACAAATACCATATCCGTCACGTTACCGATAAGTACTGCGGTGATTTATACAGGAAAACGCTGTATATGAAATGTGAACCTGATATTCTCGACGTATATGAATATCCCGAAGGTACATCAATAAAAAGCTGTATGGGATACGACAATGAAGGAAATGCCGAGCCGCTCGAACTCTACGATGAGGAAGCGGTCAACAGCGACGATATGTATTCTCTCTATCTTGGAGCCGAACACCCTCTTGTGAGAATACGCACAGACGGCAACAATGACCGGCATCTTCTGCTGATAGGAAGCAAATGT
>Ga0310695_10005393_pt1 | contig 22358 bp, 20 predicted proteins | sample RumenRJG_04DNA_FD_203882 | JGI IMG/M metagenome (GOLD analysis project Ga0310695, IMG submission 203882) | Bovine rumen microbial communities from Lethbridge, Alberta, Canada - RJG_04 (v2) (version 2) | ecosystem: Host-associated > Mammals > Digestive system > Stomach > Rumen | place: Canada...
TATAGAGATAGCCCCCTTGAAAAAAATCGCCATATGAGGCTCTCAGGCGGTCATATGGCGAAGTTTCTTTGAAAGAATTATAGCAACCTTTTTTAACGGCATTTGAAAGTACTTTCGGAACATGGCACTCAGAATGCTCTCAGATTAACGTAGGAGGCTCTGTACAGCGTCCTAACGGCTTGTGAGTATAGAGATAGCCCCCTTGAAAAAAATCGCCATATGAGGCTCTCAGGCGGTCATATGGCGAAGTTTCTTTGAAAGAATTATAGCAACCTTTTTTAACGGCATTTGAAAGTACTTTCGGAACATGGCATTCAGAATGCTCTCAGATTAACGTAGAACGCTCTGTACAGCGTTTTAATGACTTGGGAGTATAGAGATAGCCCCCCTAAAAAAAATCGTCATATGAGGCTCTCAGGTGGTTCTACGGCAACGTTTCTTTTAAAGAATTATAAAAGACTGCCACAAAGTTGTGTAACTTGTAGCAGTCTTTTTTTTCGATTACAGTCTTACATATTTCTGAAGTTTCATTTTGTTTATGATAAGATAACGTCTATTTCCTTTGTTGGGAAGTTTTTGTGCACGGTGTGTGTCATCTCCTTCAGACGATGGTGGAATAATTCCCTTCTCTGCTAATAACTTTGACATACGTTTTGAATTCCACATATTGCTTGCATTTTCATAACCGTTTTTACGGTCATAGCTGTCTTTGATTTTTTTCAACAGTACTTGAGGAATATAGTAGTTCTGCTCATCAAAGAAGATTATATCCGCTTTTTTATCGGCATTTGAAGATATATGCATTATTGGATAGTCATTATTTTCTATTGCCGATACAATAGCATTACACAGGCTAGCAATAGAAGACTCCTCCACTAAATCGATGTCATTTTGATTGATTACCGTAATAATAGCCGCTTCATGATATTGACGTAATAGTTCGATATCTTGCATATTCAACTGATTTGTGTTATATCCGAAATCAATCAGGAGTTCTGAGGCTGTCTTCAATTGTGCTAGGTATTCTGCATATCTTGAATTAGAGAATCGACCTTTATAGAGTGCTCTATAATTTTTGCATGTATCAGCTATCAGTTGTTTCAATCTTGCTTGATCATGTGTGATATATGTAATCAATCCAAGCAAAAATCTTACCAATTTCTCGTGATTGTCCTCTTGGAATTTGGATAACAGTACTTCGTCAATATCATATTCGTGTAATTCGAGAAATAAGCACCTTGACCGCGATGATTCAACACCTGTTGTATATTCTCCTGTAATGATTGCACCACCCTCGGCCTCATATTGCTGTATATTTTTATCTTGATAATCATTGTTTCTCATACGTCCTGTTCCGTCCCCAAAACAGCGAACTACCAATTCAAGATTTTTTTGAAGTTCCCTTTCCATGGCAGTGTCATTAGTAGGTGCAAGATCATCAATCAACATTACAGCGTCTTTGTAATCTCTGAAACCTGCTTCCAAACCTGCACCGGTAGCTTTTAAGGTATATGTTGGTGTTTTTTTGTTTTCAACCTGTGTCATAGCTAACGCCAGGCTTGTTTTCATAATTCCTCTGAAACCATCAATAAATAATATGAATTTGGCTGGATATCCAGCATCTTTAAACAGTGTATGTGTAAAACTTAATACCGTATAAAGACAAATGATAGATGCTATAGGTTTGTTTGGTGTTAATTGCTGCATTTCCAAAAAATCCGGTAAATGTCCCATGACTGCATTTTGATATGGCTGTACAAACTTTTGCCCATAACGTGAAAATAAATTAAAATTTCCGCCTATAGAACCTTGTGGAGTTACATAGACATATTGATTATTTACAAAAGTCCAGCCTGGCTTGGAAATTTCTTTGATTTTTGGTCCGTTGTAATTAAACACCAGTGTATTCAAATATTCCTTCAAAGTGTTAGCTTTTTTAAAGTTTATAACTGCAAATCCTGGTATATCATTGAGCCATTTGCCATCAGCAAATATTTTTACAGGTACTTCCTTTTCAATCGTTTCTCCAGTCTTATTGAAAGTGATTTTGCATTGATATCTGGGGTTGATGCCTTCTATAATGCACAATATTTCTATATCAACATTCATAAGTGGAGGCAGATTTTTTGAATTTGCCTCCATAGTATTGGCAAAGTTGACAATATCTGTATTATATATGGGCTGTGAATTATTTATCTGCATAGTATTAGCAGACGAATAATTATTTTGCATATTACAATGTTGGTTTGCAGGTATTGAATATTGGTTATTATAATATGAATTTGTTGAAACATTGGTCGGTGCGTTATAAGTATTTTGCGGTGTTTTCATAAAATAGTTATTTTTTTGATTTATTTTTTTGATTTATTGGATTATTTTGCAAAATGGTCGGATAATTCATACTGCTGTTTATCTGTGTATTATACCCTCCTTTCTCTTCTTGTTGTAATGCAGGAGTAACTTGGTTATTGAATTTGTCCTGATTTGGAACAGTTCCCTGCAAATTTTGTGAATAAGTATTGGCAGTTTCTGGTACTGCTTTATAATTTGCTGTGGTTTCTTCAGGGGGAATGCTTTTACATAATTCCTGAGGAATTGTTTTACATAAAGGGATATAACACAATGGCATTTGAGGCTTTCCATCATGGTAGTATATTCCATGATGTGCTAATCGGCCTATAGCATCAGCTTCTGCGTATTCTTGGTCAGAAAGCTCTTCTGTGTGCCAACCTTCAGGCGTATTCCACGCTTTTTGGTATCCCATAAATTGGGGATGGCCAGTATCCATGTTATAAGCTGCATAAATTTTTGATTCATAATTTTCCATTATAGAATCCTCCTGATAATTATAATATTTAATCAACGATATAACTGATATGATATATCGTCAATCTGTCATTATTATACACCATATAAAATATAAGTTAAGTGTTTTTTGAAAAATTCACACTTTTTTTACAAACTCGTAATAATACAAAAAATACATATTGTATATTCAAAAAATCCCACTTATCCCAGATTTCCCGAATATTAAATGGGATGCGTACATCATTTTTATAACAATAATTAATATATTTTCATATATATCAGCAGTATTTTTCTGGGAAATCTGGGATAAGTGGGAATAAGTATCATATAATTGATTCTATCATTTAAAATATTTATTTAATATAAAAAATTAGGAAATTTTAAAATTTTAAGAAATGATTGATATTGGCAACAAAAAAATAACAGACTGTATTTTTATACAGCCTGTTACTATTGTTTTAATTGTAATCTGACTTAACAAATATTTCCATTGTGATTTTACCGCCGACACGCATACCTGCTACAAACATATCTCTTGTGTCAATGTGTACGAGATTGTTTTCAGCTTCCTGATATTTCAGAAACAACTCCTTGCACTCAGGATATGTATTGATAAGCTCATCTTCCGCTTTGCATACTCTGTCAAGTGCCTGCTTGTATTCGGTGGTCTCTATTTTCAGCGGATGAAACATTTCACTTTCATATATGTCTTCTAACACACCCATTTCAGTATTCCTCCGCTAACAGCATTGTTACATGGTCAACGTCATCAATGATATACACCTTGCAGTTGATTTCGATTTCTGTCGGCATGACATAATCCATGTGAGCTTCTGGCTGCTCCTGTTCATGCCTGATGTGCAGTAATTTGCTGTTTTCTTCACCGGTAGTTTCCAGTTTGAACACCTGCAGATAATCAAGCTGTCCTGTCGTTTTGTTGTGCATAATATTCAGACACATAAACAGAAATAACTGCACATCAGGCGGCAGTGTTTCCGCTATGCCCTTTGTAACGTATTTCTTACCGTCAAATTTATATTCCATCAAGTTCACACCTCACGCATATATTCCGACCATTTCCTTTGCCTCGTCAAGACATTTGCGAAGCAAATCATGATCTGTCATCATAAGCTCTATTTCTTCATCATCATAGCCCATTTCATACAGCAGCATGAGTTCTTCCTCAGATATGCCGAACATATTGCAGTAGTCATAAAGATAGCTGTCATAATCATATCTGTCTCTGTAACCACCGTACATATCATAATAACCAAAATAATCCTCCTGTATTGGTGCAAAACGACTTTTTTCGATTTTGCCCTGCTTGTCTATACTTATCATTTCCCCCTCACTGACAGAAATAACCTCGAACTGTTGTTTCTCAAAAATCGTGCCTTTTACAACTGTCTGCATGATTTCCTCTGTGGAAGTATATACATAAATTCCAAGTTTCAGAAAGTGTATGATACAAATAGGATTATCCCATCTGCTGATATACAGCTTTTCTTCATCGGTGAGTATTGTAAATACAAATGAGCCGTTCACAAGTTCTGACATTTTTCCGATGTTCTCAAAGTTGGCTTTGCCGTATTTTTCAAGGAGCTGTACAGCGGCATAGGTATCTGTTTTTATCTTGGTGTGCGGCAAATGTTCGAGATTTCTGACATAATCGTAATTGAACAACACACCATTATGGCACAAAGCAAAATCCCCGTTCACAGTGTGACCTGCAAACGGGTGATTGTTGTAATTGTTTCTTGAATTGCCCTGTGTTGCCATTCGGGTATGTCCTGTCAAAATTGTAATGTCTGGCGGAAAATAGAAGTTTACCTCACATGAGGGCTGAGGCTTTTTGTAAATGATGACCTTGCCGTTTCTGACATATGCCACTCCAGAAGCATCTCTTCCTCTGCATTCCGATGCAACCGACAGGCGGCGAACAAGTTTTTTCAATTCTTTTTGACTCAACATTTTGCCATAGTTGATAAATCCATACAATGCACACATTTCAAATCTCCTCCTCGTTGATAACAGGCTCATTTACATACAAACGTCTTTCTTTCAGATAGCGGATAAGCTCCTGACAGTTTTCAGGTATCATAATAACAAATTCATTCCATGACTGCTTCTGTATAGCAGTATCATTCAGCCTTATCGCATTTTCACAAATCAGATCGACCATTTCCAGAGCCGCAATAAACGTGTTGTATTTCAGTGTACCCCTGAACATTCTTATCTCAATCGTGTCGTAGTTGGTGATATTCACACAAGCATATCTGCCTTTACGATTTTTCTTGGCATCTTCCAGAATTTCCTTCGGCTTTTCCTTGTAGCCGTAGCGTGAAGCCCAATGTTCAACGGCATATTCAGTTCTTCTTGAGAAATTGAACATTTCATTCCAGTGGCTTTCAAAGAAGTACATAATTCTGCTGATAACTTCCTCCTGCTTTTCGACTGTTTCTCCCAAATCCTCACGACCAATATGTATATGAAGTCCACAGGTAGTTGTATTGTGTGAACGATAATACAGGCTTACAGCCTTTTTCATTATCTCCGCCCAGGGCAGTTTTGTTTTGTGATAGAGCAGGGAACAAGGATGAGATACCAGCTCCATGCCGTCACTCAAAGAACCGTCTGACTTGATGTACAAATTGTTATCATTGGAATTGGCAATATTATACAAAGTTTCTGCATTGCTGTCATCTTTGCCGCCCTTGTCGATTTCCAATTCAACACCATAATATCTGATTTTCTTTTCATTGGAGCAGCAATGAAAAATCGGATCAGGCTTGTAGGAATATTCATTGATAAAATCGTCAGAAATATCATCATAACATGACTGACAATAGGGATAATCATCCTGCCACAAAACATCATCGTCATGCAAAAGACAGTTGCATCTCTCACAACGGTGATATTCATTCTCATAACAGTTGCGGCAAACAGATGTATTACCGTCACCATAGGCATTGTCATTAAAATATCTGTCTCCACAACAGTCACAAGTAAAGGTACTGTCATCATAACAATCTTCGCAAACGATACAGTCCTCAACCTCATAATAATTGTCGTCATCAATTTCACTGCCACAGCAGCTGCAAATTACTTTACTCATTTTCAAAATCTCCTTATAAATAAAAATTGACCGCCAGTGACGTGAGTCACTGACGGTCTTAAAATTATGCCGATTTACTTTTCGTTCTTTTCAAACTGTTGATTGCCTTGCCAAGCATTTCAGGTGTCATTTCGTTGATACTTTTCACGCCATATCTCGACAGCACCGTATCAAGCAGAACACCGGTTCTTCTGAGTTCGCTGTCAAATTCACAAAACTGCATACTGACAGGCTGTTCATTTTTCGGGAACATAGAATAGACAACCTCACCTGTATCGCTGTTCACGATTGACAACGCTGTGATTTCTCTGTCCTTGCTGTAGGATATTTCGCTGACGGAAAATTTATCGTAGCATATCAGCTTATCATTTCTTCTCTGGATTTTACACTTTTGAGCTGACACCCAGATGAACGGTGCGGAATAAAGTTCACGCCCGATACCGATAGAAACACACGCTCTTTTGAAGCTGTCTGAAGCCTGACCTTTTTCTTTCTCTGTGTAGCTGACTGTTCCGACATCTTGTTTTGCTATCCAGGATTGCTTTTCATTGTCCCAAATCTCAACAGTGCAGTACAAATTCCCGTCAATGCTTTGATGTGTACGTTTCCAGCCAAAGACACCAAAAGTTTCATCGAGTATCTTCATATCTGCCCTTGCATCTTTGTACAAAAGCAGGGACAAGCCTTTTTCGTTGATAGTACCGATACGGCATTCGATTTCATCAGCCCTTAACAATCTTATCTCCATATCAATTCACCTCCCTTAACTCAAACTGAAACGCCTGTACTGCGAATTTGTAAGGTATTTGCTGTACAGTTCAGGATTATCAGCCTTAAATTTTGTTGTGTTGAATTTTGATGAAATGACCTGCTTCCATGAAATTTTATACTTGCCTGCAAAGCCGGTTTCATTCTCTTTCAGCACATTCTTGATACGATTGCAAACTGCATCTTTAGCACTTGTCAGCCTGTCAATTTCATCAGCAAGTCTGTTGTATTCCTCGCATTCAGAAACAAGTTCTTCAGGCAGCCTCACAGCCAGACCATTTGATGAATTGTACTTGCTGTTGAAATATTCCGTTGTAGCCCTTGTGCCGTCAATATCAGGTGCAATCCTGCCTAAAACATTCACTTCCCAGAAATATTTTTCCATAGCGATGATTTTAGAGATAATCTCATTATTACGCTCGATCAGCTTGTACAGGAAATGATTGCCACCAATCAGTGCAGCTATGTAGGCTTTTTTGGTATCCGTTACAGCCATGTAGTGCTGTACTTGCAGCATATACTCAGGCGGAATACCGCTTTGCCATTCGTCAAGTTTATATGCTGATGCAGTCTTGGCTTCAAATATGCACATTTCGCCATTGAGGTTTATCACCCCATCAAGATTGGCAAGCATAAAAGGATAGGTTGCACTTTGCAGGAGCATATGCTTTTGTCTGACCTTTAAGCCTGTTCTTTCCATGAACTCTCTGCGGATGACAGGTTCAAGCACTGTGCCGAAATGGGTATATTCATTTTCACTTTCAGCAGGCTCTGTCCGACCTGTTTTTTCCAGCCAAAGTTGATATGCCGACTTGTAGGGATTGATTCCGGCAATAATTGATACATCTGAACCGCCTATTCCCATCGTTCTGTATCTGAGCCAGTCGGCATGACTCATATTTTTTGTGCTAATAACAGATTTCACTTTGACACCTCCCAATGTCGTATAAATTTTCGTAATTTCCTATAATTTCATATAAACAAAAACACGGACAAGGCTCTGCCATCAAATCACACATGACATAACCTTGTCCGTTGGAATTACTTTGATACTTCTATCATGATTATAATATCTGTTTATAAAATCAAACTTTTACAAAAATCACAAACTATGCTCCTATGTTCCTTTAAAGGCATACAGCCCCACCACTCTAGGCTCGACATAGTTATATTATACGATTGAATTTTGATAAATTAACCGTTATATTGCACTGTAAAGTTTTTAATTCCAAAAAATTAAGATTCAATTTCTTTATTGTTATAGTAAGATAACCTCTTGTGCCAAGTTTTATTCAATATCATAATGTCAAATGGACATCTGTTTTACAACAAGACATTTCTTCATGGTACAATCATATCAAAGAAAGGGAGGTAAAAATTATGGGAAATTCAAAGACATCGTGGATACGATGCAAAAATACTTCAAATAAAGGTACGATAGCATTTTATTTGCTTACAGGTGGAAAGGAATATTTCTTGTGCGATCAGAAATTCCGTCAAAGTTCATGGAACTTTTTCAAGAATGGTGTCATTTACAAGAAAGCAATGGATTATAGCAGGGCTCATAATGATTCTTCCATTATCAATATAATGAAACGAATACGGCTTTGCATTGACTATCTGGAGAAATATGAGCGAGTATCGCTTCCTGAAAGAAACAAAACTGTTTGTGAAATATGAAAGGAGAATTGCAAGAATGTATGAAAATTACAGAAAAGATGATATTGAAAATCATCTTAACAAAATTGGCTTTACACCTCTGGATGTCATGGTGACGGGTGCAACGGGAGCAGGAAAGTCTTCTACTTTAAACAGCTTTTTTGACAAGACAGTTGCAAAGGTCGGAGATGGTGTTGATCCTGAAACTATGGAACTGGATTCTTATAGCCTGACAAGCAAAATGAGATTCTGGGATACCCCCGGACTGGGTGACGGTATTCAGCGTGATGTGGAACATGCAAGAAAAATTACCAGATTGCTTCAGAAAACACATCATGAACAATTCTATTTTCTTGATCTTGCGGTGATTATTGTCGAAGCAGGTACAAGGGATATCGGTACTACTATAAAGCTCATTGAACAGGTTTTAAGAGGAAATTTTCCTGCTGGCAGGGTTTTGGTAGCACTCAATCAAGCAGACTTTGCCATGAAGGGACAGCATTGGGATTCTGCCAATAATCGTCCTGATGCGGTACTTAAGAACTTCCTTGAAGAAAGAGCTGCATCATTGCAAAGAAGAATTTACGAGTCTACCGGAATGAAAGTATACAAGCCTGTCTATTATTCGGCAAAATACCGTTATAATATTGACAGACTCTATGATCTGATTATTGACCATATGCCTGACACTCCGAGAAGAATCTCGGAAGAAAGATAAAATTTTATTTCAGAAAGGAATTATAAAAATGGCTGATGAAAGAACAATGTTTGACAATCTTGCAGAGGAAATCAATTCAATGGACGATATTTCGGAAGAGGTAAAGCAGAAACTTCTTGCCAATATCATGAAAGCAAAAGACCAACCTGTAAATCTTCTTATAACAGGTCCAACAGGATGCGGCAAAAGCTCCACTATAAATGCCATGTTCAATATGGAAGTTGCAAAGGTAGGTGTAGGAGTCGATCCTGAAACTATGGATATTCAGGATTATCAGCTCGGCAACCTGAAAATTTATGACAGTCCCGGTCTTGGTGACGGAAAAGAGAGGGATATTGCCCACGCCAAGAAAATTACAGAACTTCTCCACCGCAGGGACTCTGACGGAAATGCTCTGATTGACCTTGTTCTTGTCATAGTTGATGGAAGTACAAGGGATTTGGGAACAACTTATGAACTGATTGAAAATGTGATTATCCCATCACTTGAAGAGGAACGTCACAAGCGTCTTTTGATTGCTGTCAATCAGGCAGACGTAGCAATGAAAGGCAAGCATTGGGATTCCGTGAACTGCCGTCCAGACAGCGTTCTGACAGATTTTCTGAATGACAAGGTTCGTTCTATCAGAGAACGTATTCTGGCAAATACAGGTGTACATGTTGACCCGATTTTTTACAGTGCAGGCTATAAGGAGGAGGGACAGGCACAGACACCCCCGTATAATCTTTCAAAACTCATGCTGTATATTCTCAGGGCAATTCCTCCCAAAAAACGTTTGGTAGTCATTGAGCAGTCCAATCAAAATCAGGATATGTGGAGAAAGTCTGATGAACTGGAAGACTATCAGAGAGAGATAAAAAAATCCCTGAGTGAATCTGTGTGCGAGGGTGTTGCCAAAGGAAGCGACATCGGCGGTAATATTGGCGGAACTATTGGAGGAATATTCGGCTCTGTCGGTGAAAAAGTTGGAAGAGTTGTAGGTTCGGTAGTAGGTGGTGTTGTCGGTTTTGTAGGCGGACTTTTAGGCGGAATTTTCGGATAAATATATAAATAAAAATTGAAATATTACCTCTTGTATAGTATAATTTTACTGACAGGAGGTAATGTTAAATGAAATCATCACCTGAAAAATACGGTATTGAAAATGATAATGGAGAATATACATCATCTGTTCTGAATGACAGAATTTTCGGCTATGATATGGAGACAGAAGATATAAAAGCTATGCTGAAAGATATGGATATACATCATAAGTTCTGTGATTCTCTTGCAGATTTTTTGAAGGAATGCGGATATACGCAAACAACGGATATAAAGCAGATGAAACGGGTAATATGCGATGCCTATTCATCTCTAAACGAGGAAAACACGGTTTCGGAAAAAACCGTAGGCAGGTGGCTTATCGGTGAAAACAGACCTAACTATACGGCAAAATCAAGGGAATATATGTTCATGCTGATGTTTGCCCTGAAAGCAAGTCTTTTACAGACAGTCAGATTCTTTTTGAAAGCATACTATGCACAGCCTTTCAATTTCAGAAACAGAAATGAATGTATATATTACTGGTGTCTGAAAAATCACTGTTCATGGCAGGAAGTACAAGAAATGAAAAAAGCCGTAGCAGAAAAGGAACTTGAGTATTCTGTTCAGTCATTTGACGGTCAAACAATACTTATCGGAAAAGCTCTTGATAAACTTGATACAGTGGAAGAGGCTGTCACCTATATTGCTTACAACATACTTCCTGAAGAAACATATTTCCGGACAGCACGACAACTTTTTAAAGACCTCATTGCGGAAGCGAAAGAACTTGCAGAAACTGCTTCTGTCAATACGGATATACAGGCAGATAAAAAAGATTCTCTCGGATACAGACGGCAGAAAAATTCTGTTGATTTTCTCCTGTCGGTTATCTTCGGCACAAAGGAGAAAATCAAGCCTGACAAACAATGGAATTTTCTGATAAAAGAGAATTTCCCCGGGAAAGAGCAGTTTTCAAGATGCTTCAACGGTGATGTTTCAAACGCTGACCTGTTAAGAAAAAGCTTGATTTTGCTTATGTTTTTTATCGCATATACAGACAATCCGCAGACAGAATTTGATGATTTTTTTTCCAATGTCAATTATCAGCTTGAAGAATGTGGATTTCCTCTGCTTTATCCTGCTAACCCGTATGACAGAATTTTTCTTGTGTGTGCCTTCAACGGAACGGCTGAAACTACACCTTTGGAATATTTCAGAGAGATATTTTGGACATATTAAATGTATTTTTCAGAAACGGAAGGAAGGAATTTTCCATTGTGAACGAACAGAATATAATCAAAATTTCAGTAACATCTCAATATACAATTTATACTGACAGAGTAAATTTTATTACTTTCTTTGCTCCGTCTGACCTTGTGAGAAAGACGGAAAATTCATTCTGTATCATAAGCGGTTTGGAGAATGTTTTTGAGAAAAGAAAGCAGGTTTTCTTGAATAATCTCAAACAGATATCCGAATGGAGAAAGATTTCCTTATCAGCCAATGTCCTGCCCGATTATACTGAAATTAATGAAACAAATAATATCATATATGCTAAAAGCAGGTATTACTATACAGATAAGATGAATATGAATGACAGTGATGAGGATTTTTTTTATAAAATATTGCTGATTTGCCGATTTATGAAAAATACTGTCAGTGAAAAGGGCATAGAGCCTGTTATAGAGCTTGACAATGTGATATTTGAGAAAAATATCACCCATCAGATGCATATTCTTTACATTGACCTGATGTCAAAGGAAAAAAGTCCACTGTGCATGCAAATCAAAGATATGATAATAGGCAGGCTATTCGGCAGAAAACAGAGATTTCCCGATAATATTTCAAAGAAAAAGCTATATTTATCCAATCAGTACCCCCCTAAAATACAAATACTTATACCTGTTTTGCTGAATTCCCTCACACCATGCTGTCACAAACCGTCAGACTGGAATATTTCTTGTGACATGGCAGAAAAAATCTGTGAGATGATGAACGAAAAAGGAGATTATCTTCTGTATCCATACATCCCCACTCACAAACAAATATTTGCTATTAGTCAAAATATTCGGAATGCTTTTGAAAATTTCGGTCATATTGTGTTTTTGCGTTCAGAAAATAAAAAACTGCTTTGTCAGCTTACCGACAGTTATATCAACGAAACAGACGGAAAATATATGTATATTACCAGAGGCTCGGCTGAAAACGGTCTGCAAAATATGCTGGAAAGTGACACATTTACATTCAATTCAGGAAAAAAATCTGCAAGTGAATGTATTTCTTCTCTGAAAAATATGTGCCGTGACGGCTGTTTGATTATAATTGAAAATTGTGATATAGAAAATGATGCTTTTTTCAAGCATTTGCTTCGGCTTCCTGCCGACATTATGATATTAACCAAACAAGATTACAGTGAGTACGGCTTTTTTACATTGGAATTTTGAGGACTTGTGAAATATGAAAGATAACAGATTACACATTCCTAAAGGAACAAAAATAGAATATGGTAAAAAAATGATTACTGTTTCAGAAGTTATCGGACAAGGCGGAAGTTGTATCGTATATGATGCCTTTTACACAGATATTTACGGGATTCAACATGACTGTATTTTGAAACAGCTTCATCCGATACGGCAGAATGTTGAGTGGAACAAAGTTGAAGTCTCCAAAACTGAGCTTGAACGGTTTATGAGAGCTTCTGCAGTTCAGAAAACAATCGGTATACAATCAGACACTATCAATTCCACATCTCTGTTATATGATGTTTTTTCTTACAGAGATTCTGTCTATTTTCAGCTTTCAGAAAAGAATTTTGGAAATTCTCTTGACAGAATACATTTTGACAGTATCAATGATTATTTATTTATTTTGTTGCAAACTGCAAAGATTGTCGGTGAATACCATAAACAAGGCTGGCTTCATCTTGATATTAAACCGCAGAATATTTTCTGCAAAACAGACAGTAATTCTTATACAGTGACCATGTTTGACTTTGACAGCATGATAAAAACAGATACCATTTCCGATTCATCAAATATTATTTCATGTTCAAGAGATTATGCTCCTCCTGAAATTCTGCATTTACAGAGAAACAAAATCGGTATTGCCTCGGATTTTTATGAAATAGGCTGTATGCTGTTTGAAAAAATATTCGACCGTTTTCCGAAGTCCATAGAAATATCCGGCTTTACTAAATATCCGTTCAGTGAAAGCATTTTGCATAATTGTCACAATCCTGAACTTCTTGCCTCCATACAGAACTTTTTCAAACATACCATTACTGTCAATGTCAGCAGCAGATATTCGTCAGACAGTGACTTTATTCATGCTATCGAAAATCTGTATTCTCTTTCAAAACTTCACCAAAAGAATATTATCTCCAACTTTACGACTTCGTCAACATTTTTCATCGGACGTGACAATGAAATATATTCTGTCAGACAAAAACTTCTTGAAAAGGGCAAAGTCATTATTGAGGGTGTCGGCGGAATCGGCAAAAGTTCTCTTGCCCTGCACTATGCAGATTCATACAAAAACGATTATCAAACTATTTTATATCTGGAATATCACGGCTCTTTTGATGAATTCTTTGAAAATGATATTCAGATAAACGGCATTTCCAAAACAATTCCACTCAAAGAAAAAAAAGAGATTTTCAGAGAACTCTGCAATGATAAAACTCTTGTTATTCTCGATAATCTGAACCATACTGGTTATGAAAACTTTTCTCAGGAATGGCTTTCCCTGCCATGTCATCTGGTCGTAACATCAAGAAGCAGTCAGACACAATACCATGATATAACACTTTCCCTTTCGGGACTGGATAAGGCAAAAGAACTTTTTTACCACTACTATACATATCCATGTTCTGAAAATGAACAGGAAATCATCAATAATTTGCTTTATATCATTGACAGTCATGCCATGATGACAGAACTTTTGGGAAAATTCTGTTATCACTATCAGGCTGAACACAAATATTCCAATTTTGAGAAAGTATATGATGCTTTCAAAATACTTGATACCCGCAATTTAGGTTCTGACAGAGTAAAACAGGTAAAAGACTGGCTGCCTCAAAATCATCCTGTTCAGAAACACATGGATATTCTGTTTGTTGTATTTGAGTTTGATAATGATGAAATACATCTTCTCCAATTCATGTCACTGCTGAATCTGAAAGCTATATCAAAGGAACTTATGATAAAATGGTATGGAAATGATGACAGTCCCTCTCTCGTAAAATTAATTGGTCTTGGAATGATACAATATCAACACAATGATTATAAAATACATCCTCTAATTTCTGAAAGAGTATTATATAATTATCCCCCATATGCAGAAAATTTTATTTTCACGACTGAAAAAATAGCTGATTCTCTGTTATTTGCTACCAGAAGGAACAGAAATATCCTTATGACAGTATCAGAAAATTATACTCGCCATTTGTGCGGTACAGACCGCAGTTTAGGCTTTTTGTATCAGTCAATGGTATCTCAGGCTCCAAAAAAACAGCAAAAAACTTTCACAGACAAGGCACTTAAGATATTTTCACAAATAGATAACAAATGTATTCCGTATTTTTTCCGTTTGAAAAAAATATCAGATGAATATTCTGTATTATCATGGTTTGACGATGAACAGGAAGAACAGAAAAAAATTCTGATTGATAATTTTGAAACACTGTGCAAAAAAGCACTCCAAGACGATGATTTATATAGAATTGTCCAAAATTGCAGACAAAATGCGGAAATATGCAAAAGACTTGCAGAAGAGGATGTAACATTCTTCGGTACGGAAAAAGAAAAGATTTTTTATCTTTATCAAGTGAAATTTCTTGAAGAAGCCCTTGAAAACTGTAATTCCGACAGCGAAACAAAAAAAATTGCTTCTTTACTTTATGATTGTTATACAGATATTCTCAGTCCTGTGGAAAATGCCGTAAAGGCTGAAAAATACCGTGCAATATCAGATACAGGAGTCAAATTTTATGATTTAGCTACTCATCAAAGAATTGAAAAGTCAGAACAGGAAAGAACAGCCGATATGATAGAGGCTCTCAAAATGGAAAATCAAAATGAGGAATGTCTGAAAATGGCTGATTTGTGGTATAACAAGCATATCAATGAAAAAATCCCGCTTGATAATTACCTTTGTTTCCTGATGGAATGTCTGTATGAGGAAAATCACCTTTGGGAAAAATATTTCACTCTTATTCAGGAAGAAGCTGATACTTTTGATGATAAACTGTCGCTTCAGCTTGGAAAAGCCTGTTATTATCAGGGAATGTATGATAAAGCAATTGAATATCTGATTTTTTCGGAACAATACTATGCTCCTAAATACAGTTCTGTTTTGAATAGCGATTCTGAAAATTATCTGCTGACATTAGGTTATCTTTCCGCTTGCAATGAAAATACGGAAGAAAACCTTTATGGAAAAAAGTTTTTTTCATGTGCGAAAAAATATTATGAAACCAGTCTTATGAAGACTTCAGATGAAATTGCAGAATTCTGTTTTGAGATGTGCAAAAAATTTTTGAAAGTCCTTGACCGTGAGAAAGCTGTACATTTTCTGAAATTATACGCCAGATTTAAAGACAGTATCTGTATTTCTGAAAGTGAATATTCAGAATTTAATTCCATTCTTGAAAAAATAGACCAAACGGATAAAAATTTCTTCTGGATCAGACTTTTGCAGGCTGACTATCTTGAAAACAGCCTGTGTTCGGAAGATGCACTGGAAATTTACCATTCCATACTGGATTCCATGAAAAATGAGGGATATTACAGTCAACTTATATACCAAAGAATCGAATCCTGTGATTATGAAGATTTTACCACATATTTCCTTTCCAACATCAATTATGAAATGCTCTATGAAATGGAACAGCAAGGAGAAGAACACTTGAACTTTGATGAAAGCATCGGAAAAAGACTGGAAATAGTGCATAACTATGAAAAAATAGGTTCTTCACATTCAAAAGAGGTTCTTCAACAAATTATTGCAGATGTCGGTACTTTTGACGGTGACAAAATGACTTATGCCAAAACACTTGAGCAAATCGAAAAATACTTTTTATCCGTAGAAAATATTAATTCTGCATTGTCATATGCACTGAAAAGATATGAGATTTGTGCAAAAGAGTGGGAATCTCCTCAAATATGCTGTGATATTGCCAATTATTATCATCTGACAAAAGAGTATGACAAAGAACTGCTATGGCTTGAAAAGGCTGTTTCTCTTGCGGATAGTCAAGGCAATGCCGAACAGATAATTCTTGTACATGAAAAAATGCTATCTTTTTATGAGCATCGAGATAATTCCGAAATGGCAATTAAAGAAAATAAAATTCTTGAAAGTATCATGAGTTCAGTTTCAGGAAACCGATATGATAAAAAGCTCGAGAAAATTTACCATGATCTCAGTAGTCTGTTTTTCAAATCAGGCAATTTGTTACAGTCTTATTTTTATCAGATGCTGGAAGAAAAGATTATTCAGAAAAGTATATGATATAGAAAATATGCTGTTGACAATATGCACTAATGTGATATAATATATTAAAAAAGGAGAAAAATATGGAAATAGAATTTTATAGGCATAAAGATACAGTGAAAGAATTGCTTTGTCTTGCTGAATTACAATCCGAAATGTCAGAAAAAGAAAAAAATCTTATCACGGAAGAAAACTATAAGGACTGTTTTCTTGCATTTGTTTCAAACGGCTTGATTACAAGAGCAAAGTATATATTACAGACTTTTCCTGATTTCCTGCGTACAAATTGGCAAGATTATATTACACACGAAGATAAAATCAATACTTCTGCATTAATAGATACCGATTTTCTGCCAATTCTGAGTTATGCTGTTATAAAATTAAATGATACAAAAATAGTTGAAAATTTATTGAAATTAGGTATTGATCCGAATCATTCCAAAAGATCAGGTATGGACGAAACTTCCAGAAGTGTTGGATACTGCCCTTTAAGCGATGCCATCAGCATAACCAAAAATTTTGACATGGTTAAACTTCTGCTGGAATACGGTGCAGATCCCAATGGTTCGGAAAGTGTTTATAATCGTGGATATTATCAAAGTAAATACAGCAGGTTAAGCGAAGCAATTTTGATCAATAACACATCTATTGTGGAATTGTTGCTGAAATATGGAGCGGATCCTAAAAAATCCCACCACTTTCGCTTGAAAAGATCCAACCCGTATTTCCACAATTCATATAGCCCGTTAGGCGATGCAATAAATAACAAAAATATTGATATGGTTCGGTTGTTGCTTGAACACGGAGCTGAAGCTGATAAGGTTGAAAAAATTACAAATGTAAATGGTATAGGGCATAACTCCTGTTCTATGCTTACTTACGCAATTACAAAAGCTGAAAGTCAGGAAATGGTATCTCTGCTTATACAGTATGGTGCTGTATGGGATCACGTCATAGATTATGATGGCATTACCAAAGTTGAGAAAAAATTTCCTTATCAGAAATATATATCAAAGGATTTTGCAAAATTCCTGAAAACACAAGGTTGGAAGGGATCCATATTTTATTATCAGGTTTCCGATCATGAGCATTTTCCGGAAACTGATGATTGGAACATTCTTCCTCACAATGATTTTGGAAAGAGATGGTAAAAATGTTTATTGTAATTGAAGGTGATAACGGTACCGGCAAGACAACAACAGCACACCTGCTTGCACAATACGGATACAGATTTATCACTGAAGATACAAAAATAAAGTATTATGAAAACCATGCAAAGACGTTTTCTGTCGGTTCTTCGGAAAGATTTCATCAATTTCTTTTGTATAATCGTATTTGTGCAGAGGCAGTCGAAGAAAAAGGAAATTTTCTTCTTGCAAGATATTGGATCAGTACCATTACGGCTGCCTATGCAGATGGATTATTTGATCTTGATACTGCTCTTGCATATGCACAGGAACTCAACAAAACAATGAAAAAACCTGATCATATTTTCATTTTGTCATGTGATATGGCTGTACGTATTCCCCGCATAAATACCCGTAATGGAGAAGATAAGGAACTGTCTGACGATATTTCTGAAATCCGTGCTGAAAAATACAGAAAAATGCTGAATATTCTTGCACAGCAAATCGACTGTGTATATAAAATTGACACAACCAATATGACTCCTGAACAAGTAACTGAAAAAATATTGGCTGTTATGAGGTGATATGATGAAAAATTTATCAGAATACATAAACGATAAGAACAATTGTGTGCAAAGTGCACAAACAAAATTTGATTTACTAATTTACGGTGTGCAAGATAATCAGAAGCTTTTTGAAAAATATCAGAACATCTTTAAAGAAGAACACTACGCATTCGACAATGGAAACTGGGGAGTAGACAAGAAGCGTCTTACACCTACAGAAATCATACTTCCCGGAGGAATTGTATCCAAACTTCATATTCGTCCTGAATCTCCGCTTTCACTGGCAGAAACAGGAGATTGTCTGGTTATAAGAAATGGAAACAAAGAAATTTCGGAATTTAGATTTCTTCCCCGCCCTAACTTTTGGTCAGAAAAACTGTCTGACGGAACAGAAACAAAACGTTATGCTCAAATGTATGGTCTGAACTGTTTGAATTTTAATCTGTATTCAGGCTGTGAGTTTCAGAATTGTGGAAAAGGCTGTAAATTTTGTTCAGTGAAAGCAACTGTTGACCGTGGCAGTCCGATTATTGTCAAAAAAACACCGGATAAACTTGCGGAAGTATGTCAAATCGCTACTGACAAAGACAAGCTTGACTATATCATCATAACAAGTGGCTCATATATTAACAGTGATATTGAATTTGAAAAACATATTGAAGTTATCAAAAAGATTCGTACACATCTTCCATGGAATGGAAGAATAAAAGGCAATGTTTCTATGATGCCTCCAAAAGATAAAAACAGACTTGTTGAATTATTTGATAATGGTGTGGACAATCCAAGCTTTAACATTGAGGTGTGGCCTCATGCAGCCTTCAAGGTATTTTGCCCTGGAAAAGAACTTTATGTAGGCTTTGATCATATTCTGTCATCACTTCAAGATTTGGTGGAATATTACGGATCAGGTCAGGTATGGTCAAATTTTGTGGCTGGTCTTGTTCCAATAGATGATATGAAAGCCGGCTTCAGCTTTATGGCAGAACGTGGTATTATTCCTGGAGCCAATATTTATCATGCAGAGGTAAATTCGGCTATCGGAAGAAGTATAGGAACTATAGACCACGAATACGTCAAAAAACTTTACTCATTTGCAGCTGAACTTTATCACAAATACGATTATAAACCGTTTTTTAATGCTTCTGTTTTAAGAAATAGTCTTGCCAATGAGTTTTATGAGGGCTGGCTATGAAAAAAATTCTTTTCTGGCCCGGATTAGGAAAACCGAAAAATGTATTGAGTACATTCAGAGAAAAGCTAAATAAAAACTATGAGATAGTTACTTTTCCATTTTTCTATGACCAAGGTAAAATGCCATTTTCATATACATCAGACTGGACAAAATGGCTGTGTACACATCACTTTGACTGTTGGTGCGGTATAAGTTTAGGAGCTTCGCTGGCTCATAAAATGGCAGGGGTATGCGGTACTAATGCACCTGAATATCTGATATTAATAAATCCCTTCCATAACAGACAGCAGCTTTCAAAAGAAATGAATTTCTCAATGGACGGTCAGTGGAATTTCAGTCTCTCGGAAAATATCGGCTCTGTAAAGGAACTCGATATGGTTGTATCATTATATGATAATAAAATCCCACTACATCACTCCATTGAAATTATGTCGGAAACAATTGTTGATTCAAAATATCTGTTTTTTGTTGATGATGACCATTGTATCAGCAATTCGGATATTCAAATTGAATTGGCTGACCTTTTTTGTAATTACTATGAAAAAAAACAATTTGAAGAATATAAGCATTGTCACATTTATCAGCAAATCTGAAATATTCAATCCGAAGATTTTTTCTTTTTATTCTCAAATCAAGCAGGATTTTGATACTTCTGAACTGATTATTTTTACAGACAAAAATATTAACCAATGTCAAATATCAGAGCCTGATGTTCATGAAATATGTGACAATGGTGCAACAAAATATAAGCGGATTTTAAAGGCATTAACCATTGCAAAATCTGATATGATATTATTTTTGGATAACGACATTTCTCCTGATCTGCAACAGCTTCGTGTATTCCTGAAAAATTACGATGATGCAGACCTCTGTTTTGGACGAATCGGTGTAACAAATGCAAAAAAAATAACAGAACATCTTGTCCGTATAGATAAATATATATCTCACGGTTTTATACGTCCTCTTCTATGGAAATGTGAGATTGGAGTGTCCGTTCCAGGACAGATATTTGTTCTAAAAAAAGATATTTTCAAAAAAATTCTGTCCCAAAATGATACAGTATTTGATGATCTTTCAATCGGAGCTTGTGCCAAAGAGAACAAATGTAAAGTTCAAATCAGCAAAATGATATTAGGCACGGAAAAAGCCTCTGGAAATTTAAAAACCCTGTTCAAACAAAGAATAAGATGGGCACAGGGTTACAGTGAAACATTAGACAATTACCGAAATAAAAAGGTTTTTCCGTTTGTGATACTACATGGTATAGCATACCATGCAGTATTTCCCTGCTTGAGCATTCTGCTCTTGCTGTCAGCCATCAAATATCCAATAATAGTTTTGATATTATGGTGTTTGCTTTGTATTGTGATAAGTGCAAAACACATAAAAGAGTTTCCTTTTGCATTGTTATATACAATCGTCTTTCCGCTCGTTCATATAATATGGCTGGCAGCATTTTTGAGGTATCATTTCCAACGGAAAAAAAACACGAGGAGAAAATGAAATGAAAAAAATATGTGTAATAGGCGGAATGAACTTTTCGATGCTGTCTAAATTAGATGGTAATTTAGAGCAGGATAATTCTTTACTTGGAGAAATCTCAACAAGGTTTGGAGGAGTTGCATGGAATATTGCTTCTGCTCTTGCAAAATATCCACAGCATAAAATAAACTTTATAACAGTACTTTCATCTGACGTAATAGGATGTGAAGCAGTAAAATTATTAACAAATTCAAAAGTCAGATATAAGGATAGTGTATTTACTGAAACATGGCATTCATTCTATTGTGACATTCACAGCAATCAATTTCATTATGGAATCAACGATATGCGTATATTTAGTCTTTTGTCACCCGAATGGATCATGCAGAAGAAAAAGGTTATCGAACAGAATGATATTTTAATAATAGATGCAAATCTTGATATTCAAACAATAGAGTATATTACAAAAAATATAAAAATACCTATATACTGTGATGCCACATCTATCGAAAAATGTCAACGAATAAAGTCTGTATTTTCTGATATCGCAGTTATAAAATTCAATAAAAAAGAATTTTGTACTTTCTTTGAAGTTTCGGAATCCGCTTTATATTCTGATGAGAAAGTTGAATGTATACTTCGGAAATCTAATGCTAATACAGTTATCATTACAATAGAGAAAGATGGATCAATGATATTTAAAAATAAAAAATTAACAAGATTTCAAACCAAAAATATCATAAATGCTGTTAACACACTACAAGCAGGAGATATCTTTTTTGCAACTTGTGTTACAAAATTATTGACCGGCGAAGATGATATTTCTGTACTTGTAGCTGCATCAAGTAGTGCAGAAAAAAGGATTATGAAAAATAATTCACATAAATTGGAAATCAAATAAAAAAAGAACGGGTTTGTCAAGTAAACCTGCTAAATAAAGTCAATAGGTAAATCAAAGAAATTTGAAATTTTTGAAGGCTAAAAAAGAGTACAAGAAACCGGAGCATCAAAAAAACAATTTTTTTAATGCCCTAAAAATCAGAAGAAAGTAAGCGTCAAAAATGCAGGGTGGAAAAACACGGATTCAGGATATAATAATCTGACTCCGTGTTTGAATTTACAAGGAATTGAATATAGTAGAATTATGTTTTGCGTTCATGTAGATTTCCTTGAATTCAGTTGAATAGCCTTTGCCGAAATATACAGGAGTGAGTGCGACCAGTCCGTCGGATATGATAACATCTTTCCATGGAAGCAGAGTCGCATTCAGCAAAACAGGCGGAGGCATACCATCAAGCATTTCACTCCAGGTGGAATTCAGCCCTTTTACAAGATATACTTTCTCGTCATCTAAACGGATGAATATTGAGCCTTTTTTCAAATGTCTTTCAAGTATAAATTTGCCTGA
>Ga0310695_10005395_pt1 | contig 22347 bp, 16 predicted proteins | sample RumenRJG_04DNA_FD_203882 | JGI IMG/M metagenome (GOLD analysis project Ga0310695, IMG submission 203882) | Bovine rumen microbial communities from Lethbridge, Alberta, Canada - RJG_04 (v2) (version 2) | ecosystem: Host-associated > Mammals > Digestive system > Stomach > Rumen | place: Canada...
AAAAATAGGATAAATATTTGTCGTTTCATTAATTTTCTTCCGAAATTTGATGCAAAATTATAGAAAAAGAATTATATTTGCAACAAAAATCGAAATATTATGGAAGAAATGACACTAAAAAGCACCATACAGGTCGCTCAACTATCAGAACTCACTGAAACAGATCGTCAATTAATCGACATGGCTATTGAAGGAACTAACCGATCCTATGCCCCCTACTCTCACTTCTGTGTAGGTGCTGCTCTTCTTTTGGCCAATGGCAAGATGATTATTGGATGCAATCAGGAAAATGCAGCATTCCCTGCAGGAATTTGTGCCGAACGTGCAGCTATCTTTGCAGCTGGCGCCCAATATCCTGACCAGCCTGTTATAGCACTGGCCATCACGGCTCGCAACACAAAGGGTGAGTTGATTGACGAACCTGCAAGTCCTTGCGGTCCTTGTCGCCAAGTACTCATCGAGACAGAGACACGTTTCAAACACCCCGTACGCATCCTGCTCTACGGGCGCAAACGCACCTTCGTCATTGACAGCATCAAAGAACTGATGCCTCTCTCATTTACTGAATTTTAGTCACCGCTTCATCCAGCACCTTCACACCTTGTGGTGTGCATAGTCCACGAAGCGATACCAAGAAGAAGTTCACAAACAACTGTTCCACCGTATAGCGTTGTAACAGGTGGTTGTCCATGATGTGTTTTCCTATGGCATCAAACATGTGAGGCACCATATTATAGTCTACCTCCTTACGCAATAAGCCCTGATTCACACCCAGTTGCATAAAATCCAGGAACTTTCCTCTCGATTGCTTTTTGGCCTCCTTGATATATTTCTCCACTTTCGGATATTTCATGATATCTTCATAGAATGAAGGATTGACTGTACGCACCTCATTCATCTTAATGCGATAAGCCTCCAATATCACATCAATCACATGGTGGCCCTCTTCGGCATATTGTGTCAAGCGCTCTAGTCTCAGTTTATCATATTTAATAATACTACGATAGAGCAATTCTTCTTTATCCTCATAGATTTCATACAACGTTCGCTTAGAGATGGTTAACTGCTGAGCTATGTCGTCCATCTTAACCGCACGAATACCATGCTTCATGAATGCATTCATAGCTGCATCCAATATCTTGTCCTTCAGTGCAAGTCTGTAGCTGTTCGTTTCTTTAATTTCTTGCATATTATTGCATAAATATCTATTTCCGGCGGCAAAGTTACAAAAAAATATAAAAAACGGTTTGTTTTACACGAGTTTTTTGTATTTTTGCGTCCGAAAAAGAAATCCAACTCAATAATAATACACTTAATATGGTAAAAATCTCAAAAGAGGCTGCTCTGGAGTATCACGAGTCTGGCCGCCCTGGTAAAATCGAAGTAAAGCCAACAAAGGCTTATCGTACACAAACCGACCTATCACTGGCTTATTCGCCAGGTGTGGCCTACCCTTGTCTTGAAATCCAGCAGAATCCTGATGATGCATATAAATATACAGATAAAGGTAACTTGGTAGCTGTTATCTCAAATGGTACTGCAGTACTCGGTTTGGGCGATATCGGTGCCATGAGTGGAAAACCCGTGATGGAGGGTAAAGGTCTGCTTTTCAAGATATATGGTGGTATCGATGTATTCGATATTGAAGTTGCTGAGAAAGACCCAGAGAAGTTCTGCGAGGCTGTTGAGAAGATTGCCCCAACTTTTGGAGGCATCAACCTTGAGGACATCAAAGCCCCTGAGTGTTTCTATATTGAGGAACGTCTGAAGCGCACGCTCGACATTCCCGTTATGCACGACGACCAGCATGGTACTGCCATTATCTCAGCTGCTGGTTTGAAGAATGCCCTTGAAGTGAATGGCAAGGACATCAAGAAAGTGAAGATTGTAGTTAACGGAGCTGGTGCTGCAGCCATCTCGTGTACCAAATTATATATGGCTATCGGCGCCCAGAAGGAGAACATCGTTATGCTCGACTCCAAGGGTGTCATCTCAACCAGTCGTACAGACTTGAACGACCAAAAGAAGTTCTTTGCCACCACGCGTACAGATATCCACACATTGGAAGAAGCTGTCAAGGATGCTGATGTCTTCGTAGGTCTTTCAAAGGGTAATGTACTGACCAAGGATATGGTGAAGTCAATGGCTAAGGATCCTGTTATCTTTGCACTGGCTAACCCCGTTCCTGAAATCAGCTACGAGGATGCTATGGAAGCTCGTCCTGACACGCTGATGTCTACAGGTCGTACCGACTATCCTAACCAGATTAACAACGTCATCGGATTCCCCTACATCTTCCGTGGTGCTCTTGATGTTCACGCCAGCGCCATCAACGAGGAGATGAAACTGGCTGCTGTCCATGCCATTGCCGACTTGGCCAAGCAGCCCGTACCTGATGTAGTGAACGATGTCTATAAGGTGAACAACCTTACCTTCGGACGTGATTATTTCATTCCAAAGCCTGTTGACCCACGACTCATTACTGAAGTTAGTGCAGCCGTAGCAAAGGCTGCTATTGATAGTGGTGTAGCCCGTCGTAACATCGAGGATTGGGATGCTTACAAGCGCTCACTGTCCGTAATGCTGGGGCAGGAGACAAAACTCACTCAGAAGCTCTATGCTACTGCAGCTGCCCATCCTCAGCGTATCGTCTTTGCAGAGGCTGTTCACCCCACTATGCTGAAAGCTGCTGTTCAGGCTAAGGCCGAAGGTATCTGCGAGCCCATCTTGCTGGGCAATGATGAGGTCATTCAGAAACTCGCTGCCCAGCTCGACCTCAATATCGACGGCATCGAAATTGTCAACTTGCGCCACCCCGACGAACAGGAGCGTCGTGAACGCTATGCCCGTATTCTTACAGAGAAACGTCAGCGCGAAGGTTACACTTTCCAGGAAGCCAACGACAAGATGTTCGAGCGCAACTACTTTGGCATGATGATGGTTGAGACTGGCGAGGCCGATGCGTATATTACCGGTCTTTACACCAAGTATTCCAACACCGTCAAGGTTGTCAAGGAAGTTATTGGTATCCGTCCGCAATACAAGCACTTTGCTGCCATGCACATTATCAACTCCAACCGTGGCATCCTCTATATTGCCGATACTCTCGTCAACGAGAATCCCGATACCGAGACCCTTATCGACATTGCCAAGCTCGCTTCCAAGAGCGTTAAGTTCTTCAACGAGAAACCCGTTGTAGGCATGATCAGTCACTCCAACTTCGGTAGTAATCAGAGCGACGGAGCCCTCAAGGTGAAGCGAGCTGCTGAATATATGCAAGAGCGTTATCCCGACCTTCCTATCGATGGTGAAATGCAGCTGGGCTTTGCGCTCAACCGTGAGTTGCGCGACGAACAGTATCCCTTCACCCGTTTGCACGGCAAGGATGTCAATACGCTCGTATTCCCCAACCTCACCTCGGCCCGTTCCAGCTATAAGATGCTGCAAATGCTCGATGCCGACGTCGAGATTATCGGCCCGATCCAGATGGGTCTGAACAAGCCTATTCACTTCGTAGACTTTGGTGCTTCCGTTCGCGATGTTGTCAACATCGTAGCTGTTGCAGCCATTGATGCATATGTAGACAAGCTAAAGAAGACTATTGAAATGGTAGAATAGTCCTCTTACCTTGTGTATTCCTAATCCATTGGATATCGGATGCCCCACCGTTCGCGAAGCTGGTCCATGAGTTGCATGATGTACAGTGTTTCTTCGTGAGGCATTTCAAAGGGTTCGAGAATACCTTTTTCGAGAGCTTTCTTGCAGGCTATGAATTCATATTCGTAGCCTGTAATTTGTTGTGGCACATGGATTTCCTCTACGAAGACACGATCGCGCCTGTTAACAGTAATCTTCTGGGGATTATTGATGTTGTCGATAATGAGATTTCCTTCTGTACCTGCAATGACACCGATATTATCACCAACGCAGGCAGCACTGCTTTGGACGTTGGCCAAAATACCATTGGAGAGAATCATCGTGATAGCATTGGTAAGGTCCATGCCAGTATCACTCTTGACACAATGGCCATCAATGTCAATGATATCTCCAGAGGTAAACATACGGACAAAGTTGAGGGCATAGACACCCAAATCGAGCAGGGCGCCACCACAGAGGTCGGGGCGCATGATACGAGGTTTCGCACCCATGCTATAGCCCAGCGTAGCCGTGATGAGACGAGGCTCACCAATACGTCCGTCAGCAATGAGTTTTCGCACCATAGCAACTGCTGGCTGATAGCGTGTCCAAATGGCTTCAGCAAGAAAGACATGACGCTCGTGGGCAAGGTTCACAATATCCTTAGCCTGACGAAGGTTGGCCATGAAAGCTTTTTCCACTAAACAAGGTTTGTCGGCCATCAGCGCCTGCTTGGTCACTTCATAGTGATGAGAGTGTGGAGTGGCCACATAAATCAAATCGACATCTGGGTCGGCAATGAGCTCGGCATAGGAGCCATAAGCCTTGGGCATATTCCACTTCTGAGCAAAAGCCTCAGCTTTTTCCATCGAGCGCGAACCAATGGCATAAGCCTCGCAATCAGTTAGCCCTGCCAATGTGATGGCAGCTTTCTCTGCAATCCATCCTGCCCCAATAATTCCTACACGTAAGATTCCGTTTTTCATTGTAATTAAAATCCTTCATTGTGAAAATGCTAATAGTATTGTTATAGATGTTCTTTAGACGTTTTGCGGAGCGTAAGGTTTAAACCTTACTGGTGACAATTTACCCATCAGTGCGTCTTTAAAATATATGAAACACATACTCTTTTTCGTAAGCTTGTTCTGCACCATAGGCATGCAGGCAGCAGAGATAAACATCACCCCCGACTCATCACTGACCGATGCTATCCGTAAGGCTCGCGAGATGAGAAGACTGGGGAAAGTTTCTGAGGTAACCATTAACCTCGGGGCAGGTACTTATTTCCTGTATGAACCCCTTCTTCTGCGCCCAGAGGACAGCGGTCTGACGATGGTGGGTAACAATGCTATCATCAGTGGTGGCATGAAGATTACAGGATGGAAGAAACAAGGTAAGCTGTTGGTGGCTGATGTTCCTGATTTCAATGGCCGTCCTGTCGATTTCCGTCAGTTATGGATCAACGGCAAAAAGGCCATCCGTGCTCGCAACGTGCCTGTCGATTTAGTCGACGGGAACGATCCTTTCGAACAGATGCCTCGCATCCGAACCTATGACAAGAAAAACCATATTTTGTGGGTTCCCAAGAAAGCGGTTGAGAAGATTCTGAAAGCACCCTACGCAGAGATGGTGTTGCACGAGATGTGGTGTTCCACAAACCTCCGTATCAAGAGCCTTACAGTGCAAGGCGATTCTGTTGCTGTGCGCTTCCACAATCCGGAGGCCAAGCTCCAGTTTGAGCACCCTTGGCCTTCGCCTATGACACCCAATACAGGACATCCCTCACCTTTCTATCTAACCAATGCGAAAGAGTTGTTGGACGAGCCAGGCGAGTGGTATCACGACATCAGAGAACATAAGATATACTATATGCCCAAGAAAGGTGAAACCATCCAGGAAGCTATCGTTCCTGTGTTGGAAACGCTCATGGAGTTTATCGGTTCTGCTGAACACCCCGTAAGACATATCAATATCAAAGGAATTTCTTTCCAACATACCACATGGATGCGTCCTTCAGAGAAAGGTCATGTGCCCCTGCAGGCTGGTATGTATTTGACTGAAGCCTACAAATTGCGTCCATCCATCGACCGTCCCAACAACCACAAACTGGACAATCAGGGATGGTTGGGACGTGCTGATGCCGCTGTGGAACTGCGCTATACCGAGGATGTCAATTTTGACGCTTGTCGCTTCGAGCATCTGGGTGGTTCTGGTTTGGATTATGTCATTGCATGTCTTCGTGGCACAACAACCAACTGTACCTTCACGGATATTGCGATGAATGGATATGTGTGTGGCTCGTTCTCCCCTGAAGGATTGGAGACTCACCTGCCCTACCAGCCTACTGACTACCGCGAGGTATGCACTAAACAGGAGGTTAGCAATTGTCTGTTCAATGAGGTAAGCAATGAAGACTGGGGCTGTGTCGCTATCTGTGCAGGTTATGTGAGCGACATCAACATTGAGCATAACACCATCCACGATGTGTCTTATACAGGCATCTCTATGGGCTGGGGCTGGAACAGAGACTTGGTCTGCATGAAGAACAATAAGGTGCACGCCAACCTCATCTACAACTATGCCCAGCACATGTACGACTGCGCAGGCATTTATACCCTTGGCAACCAACCAGGAACCGTCATCTCTGAGAATGTGGTTCGCGACATTGCCAAGCCCAGCTACGTTCACGATCCGAACCATTGGTTCTACCTCTATACCGACGAGGGTTCGAGCAATATCACGATGAAGGACAACTGGACACCCAGTGAGAAATTCCTGAAGAATGCCAACGGACCTGGCAACATCTGGGAGAACAATGGTCCACAAGTTAACGAACAAATCAAAAATCATGCAGGAATCAGCAAATAAGCAAAACCCAGCATCTACCCCCCAGCAGGCCACTTGGATATGGTATCCAGGCGACTTCGAGGTGTGGCTCGGAAACATTTTCAATAATCGCAGAACAGAGCGAGGAGCCATGTTTCCTCCATTCTGGAAACAGGACTCGCACTATGTAACAGTTGAATTCTCAAAGGCTTTCGACGTGCCTGAGGACGAGACCATCACCATTGCTTGCGAGGGACAGTTCAACCTGATGCTTGATGGGAAACTGCAGTTTGGTATGCCCCAGACATTTGTCGTACCAAAAGGTCAGCATAAACTGAATCTGAAGGTATGGAACCAAGCTACGCCTCCAGCCTTGTATATTGACGGAAAAACCATCAAGACAGACTCCACATGGTTGGCAACCTATGAGGATAAGATATGGATTGACGAAAACGGAGTGGCACATGGCTCTGGCATCTACGTGCCTGCTGCCCATTGGCATTTCGACAGCATCAGCACCCCACCCTCCTCTTTCCAGCTGGAGCGCGAAGAACTCCGTCCTGTATGCTGTCATACTTTGGCTGCTAATAAAACCCTTTACGATTTTGGCAAGGAGACCTTCGGCTACCTGAAAGTCAAAAACCTGAAAGGTTCTCTCCACATCTACTACGGAGAGAGCGCTGAAGAAGCACAGGACAAGGAACATTGCGAAACGCTCGACGTCCTGACCTCAGACCTCAGACCTCGGACCTCGGACCTCGGAAGCAAAGCCTTCCGCTATGTCTATATCGAGGCAGAAGAAGGCACCGTTTACGACGAAGTATTGATGGACTATGAATATGCTTCCCACGATTTGTCGCATAGTGGTTCCTTCCGTTGCTCTGACGAGGAAATCAATAAGATATGGGAAGTGGGAGCCTATACGATGGACCTTACCACCCGCGAGTTCTTCATGGACGGCATCAAGCGCGACCGTTGGACGTGGAGTGGTGATGCTATCCAGTCGTATCTCATGAACTATTACCTGCGCTTCGATACCGAGTGTGTCAAACGTACCATCCGACAACTGCGAGGCAAAGACCCCGTGACGGCCCATGTCAACACCATCATGGACTATACCTTCTATTGGTTTAAGTCGGTGCTTGACTACTACCAATACACAGGCGATGCAGACTTCGTTCGTGAGATGTGGCCCCGCATGGTAACGCTGATGGATTACGTGCAGAGTCGCACCAACAGCGAAGGAATGGCTGAGGGTCAGTCCGACGACTGGATTTTCGTCGACTGGGTTGATTTCCCCATGCACAAGCGAGGCATTCTCTGCTTCGAACAGATTCTGTTCTGCAAGGCTTTGGAGACTATGGCTCTTTGTGCCGATGTGCTTGGCATCAAGACCAACTATCGTTCGCAGTCTGAGGAGTTGCTCCATAAAATCAATCTGACCTTCTGGAGCGACGAGGAGAAAGCCTACTATCACGCTATCGAGGATGGTGTGATGAATCGTCAAATCACCAAGTTCCCCAACATGTTTGCCATCATCTATGGAATGGCTCATGAGGAACAACGCCAAGAGATTATGCAGCGCGTGATGCTCAATCCCAAGGTCGACCCCATCACCACACCCTATATGCGTTTCTACGAATTGGAAGCCCTCTGCATGGACGGTTTGCAAACCCAAGTGTTGCAGGAGATTAGAGATTATTGGGGTGGCATGTTGCGTGAGGGTGCTACCTCGTTCTGGGAGAAATATGTACCCACGGAAAAGGGCGTACAACACCTCGCCATGTATGGGCGCCCTTATGGCAAGTCGCTGTGTCACGCCTGGGGTGCTTCTCCCGTCTACTTGTTAGGCAAGTATTATCTGGGCGTACAACCTACCAAACCCGGCTATGAGGAATATGAAGTAAGACCCGCCTTGGGCGACTTGGAATGGATGGAGGGCGACGTGCCCACACCTCAGGGCATGATACATGTCTATATGGACCGGAAGCAGATAAAAATACGTGCCACGGAAGGCCGAGGCACGCTTTTTTACAAAGACCAGCAGGTGGACATTCTGCCCAACCAGGAAGTGGTTCTTACTCTATCGTAGAGAATACAAATGCTGTGTGCGAACGGAACGTCTCTCCTGGACGCAACACGGTAGAGGGGAACTGAGGCTGATTAGGCGAATCTGCCAGATGCATAGCCTCAAGACAGATGGCCGAGCGACGCGGATAATAGACATCCTGTTTGCCTCGCGTGTTACCCTTTAATCCGTTGCCCGTATAGATGTGCAACACAGGTTCCGTGGTATAAACCGTCATCCGTATCTTGGTGGCTTCATCCGTTATCATGGCAGCAGCCTTCTGGTCGCTGCCTTTTGTGTTCAGCACGAAGCTGTGGTCATAGCCACGTGTAATCTTCAGTTGGGCATTTTCATCATCAATTCTTGCACCAATCCTCGTCGGCTTACGGAAGTCGAAGGGCGTACCCTTCACCTTCATCATCTTACCGTCCAGATTCTTCTGGGCATCGAAAGTAGCTATCTTGTCGCTATTCACCCACAACGTCTGGTTGGTGATTTCCTGCTTCAAGTTTCCTGAGATGTTAAAGAACGAGTGGTTCGTCAGGTTCAGCACCGTAGGCTTGGTGGTAGTTGCCTCATAGCTTACTTCCAACCCGTTTCTGTTGCTCAGCTTATAGGTCAGGTTCACGGTCAGTTCGCCAGGAAATCCGTTTTCCCCATCCGCAGAAACGTATTGCAAGGTCACGGTGCTGTCCGTCTGCGCTTTCAGCGTCCACACATGGTCTGCAAAACCAGGATAACCTCCGTGCGAGGTCACTCCCTTACCATTTTCCTGCAAGGGATATTCCACACCATCCAGCGTAAACTTTGCCCCCTTGATTCTTCCCACATAGCGGCCTACCGTAGCCCCATAGTTCTGACGGAAACGACGATAGTCCACCACATTGTCGAAACCTACCACGCAGTCTTTTCCCTGATAAACCAGACTCACCAAACGAGCGCCATAGTTGGTGACGCAAGCCTCCATGCCCTTTTCGTTATGGATGGTGTACAGCGCTGTATGCTGACCTTCGAAGACAGCGGAATAGCGCAGGGGGTCCAGCCACGATTGGGTGATAGCCGACCTTTTCTCTTCACTACAAGTAAAGGTATAGGTTTCGCCAGCCTGCGTGTCAATATCATATTCATAGACGGGACGCACACGAAGCATTTCCAACGCCTTGAGTTCAGAAGACTGAAGCGGTTGTTTGATATCAGCTGGCGCGAGCAAATCATTCGGACATGGTCCACTGGCTGGTCGCAAGTCCCTACCCTGCAGTGCCACATAAGAACGCACACGCAGCGTGCCTCCAATGGTAGAACGGATGGTTGTTTCCGTGAGTTTTCCCTTCTCCCACTTGATGTCAACCACAAAACCACCACGAGCTCTCAGTCCGCGCACCTCGCCCTCCTTCCAATCGTCAGGAAGAGCAGGCAACAGCTGCACGGCACCATCATGACTCTGCACCAGCATCTCGCAGACACCTGCCGAGCATCCGAAGTTACCATCAATCTGGAAAGGCGGATGCGCATCAAAGAGGTTCGGATAGGTTCGTCCCTCAGGATAATTCTTCGCTACCTCATCGCGAGGCAATAGGCGCAACATGTTCTTGATAATCTGGAAAGCGTGGTTGCCGTCCAACATCCTTGCCCAGAAGTTCGTCTTCCATCCCAGGCTCCATCCTGTAGCCATATCGCCACGCTGTTTCAAGGTGTTCGAAGCTGCCGTGAACAGTTCAGGATGCGTATAGGGCGAAATCTGATTTGAGGGATAAAGTCCATAGAGATGCGAGATGTGTCGATGCTCGTCCTTGGGGTCGTCTGCATCTATCAACCATTCCTGCAATTGTCCATAGCGTCCAATCTGCATAGGTGGCAGTTTGGCAAGACAATCTTTCAATTTGCTCACCTCCGTATCTGCCTTGCCCAAAATCTTGGCAGCACGGATGGTACTGCTCAGCACGTCGAACACAATCTGATTGTCCATCGTCGAACCAGCCGTCACATTCGTACCCTTTCCGCTCGGTCCATGTTCTGGCGAAACGGTAGGCACGGTCATCATCCATCCTGCCGCATTCTTCAGTTCACCATCAGCAGGATATTCGCGCATATAGTCTGCCAGGAAATCAGCAGCACCCTTCATCACGGGATAGTAATCTGCCAGGAACTGCTTGTCGCCCGTAAACAGATAGTGTTGCCACAGATGCGTAGTCAGCCAGGCACCACCCGTGGGGAACATGCCCCAAGGTGTTCCGTCCACAGGACCGGCTATACGCCATAGGTCGGTATTATGATGAGCCACCCACCCCTTGCAGTCGTACATCGTCTTTGCCGTCTGGGCACCCGTCGTGCTCAGGTCGCGAATCATCGAGAACAGCGGTTGCTGCGTCTCTGTGAGATTACCCACCAGCGCAGGCCAGTAGTTCATCTCCGTATTAATGTTGATGGTGTATTTCGAATCCCAGGGCGCATTCATCTTGTCGTTCCATACACCCTGCAGATTGGCAGGCTGGCCACCTGGTTGCGACGAAGAAATCAGCAGGTAACGACCATACTGCATCATCAGCGACACCATATCGAGGTCGGAGCCGTCAAATCTCGACAAGCGCTCGTCAGTAGGAAGGCTTGGAATACTAGAATTACTAGTACTACTAGTTTGACTAGTTAAGTCTAGATACACCCTGTTGTATTGCTCCTGATATTTTTTCAGATGCGCATCCAGCAATTGCTCATAGCTCTTGCCCGCCAACGACTGGAGCGAACGGTTGTTCTTCTCATCGGCATTTCCGCTGATATCATGATAGTTCACGAAGTTGGTAGCAGCCACGATATAGAGCGTCGCGGTAGTGGCATTGCTCACCTCCACACGCTGGGCCTTGTCCTTCATCTTTCCGTCAGTCAGCACCTTCACGCGCAGTTGGGCTGTCAACTTACCGTCTATTCCCTCTTGTCCCACATTCTTAATCACAGAGGTCAGCTCGTGCTTCTTTACGGCATGTGTTGCCTCCAGCGGACTCTCACAATTCACGGCAAACGAGAGGGCACCCTTCTTGTCGGCTTTCAGATGCACAATGATGGCATTGTCGGCCTGCGAGGCAAAGACCGTGCGCTCGTAGCGAACCCCATCAACGGTATATCTGGTGGTGTTCAGCGCTTCCCCCAGACTCAGTTGTCTGCGATAGTCTTTGGGGGTTTCCTTACTCGGATAGTTAAACGCTAGGCGCACACTTCCCATTGGCAGATAGCGCATGCCGTGAGGCCCTTTCACGAAGTGCTGGTCTATCAGTCGGGCAGCTTCCTGTTCACGACCTGCAAAGATGAGTTTCCTCACCTCAGGCAGATACTGCAACGACTCCTTGCTGTTGTTCTCGTGGGGAGAACCACTCCAGAACGTCTCCTCATTCAACTGGATTTCCTCTACATCGGTCTTTCCATAGACCATTGCTCCTAAATGCGAATTTCCTATGGGAAGCGCCTCCAGCCAATGCGTGGCGGGTTTATCGTACCATAGGAAATGCGGCTGGGCTGTAGCCGACAAAGCTACCAGCGCCAGACTCATCATGATTAGTCTTTTCATTATGTTGGTTAAGTGATTATATCTTACCGTCTAAGGGCAATATTATAGTTATAGTATTGCGGATTTCCTGTCACATCCTCGATGACTTTCAGGAAGGGCGGGAAGTTCACATCCTCCGTCTGGGCCACACCCTTCGTCTCAAGCAGTACCAGATTGTCAACGGGCTCATGGAACGAGTCTATTTCGAAATACTGTCCCTTCCAGATAAACGAGCGACGCGTCTTGTGAATGGTGGCACGATAGGGATCGGCCTGCTGCAACAACGACTCGTACAGGGCATTCGTTACCTGACGCTCCGTCTCCAGCACCTCCGTAGCCGAAATGCGCTTTTTGGTCTTGTGCACATTGACAACCTCGCCACCCCAGTCGCGACGACGCAGGCGCACCTCGCAATCGGGGTCTGCCACGAGATAGGTCTGCGTGATATCGCTCTCGATGCATTCAGGCAACTGGCCCGTAATCTCCACGATATAGGTGCGGTCTTCCTCGATAGGCTGTGGAATCTCCAGCACATTGGAAATCTCCTTCAGCACACGGCGCAGCTTGGTGTCAAAGTCGTCGTGGTTGTTGATGACGCGCAGATGCGGATGTCCCTTCCAGGCACGGTTCACCTTCTTGTCCAGGTCGCGCGCCAATTGCAGTCCTTCTTCGTTGGCCTGCTCATAGCGGTTGGCATTGGTGGCAACGGTATAATACTGTTCTGCACCATCAGCAGCCGACACCAGATGCAACACGGCATCATAGCGCTCGCGCAACTGATTGCTGCTCGTTCCACACTTGCTGGTAATGTCCTGCCACATCTCTGGGGCGATATAGGCCGAAATGTCCATCGTACCGCGGTCGCACACCACGAAGGTGGGTTTCGTGCAGGTTTCCGCCAGACGCATAAACGAATCCTCCAGCGCCAACTGCGTCTGCAAGATGGCTAACTCGCCCTCATAATAGAGCTTGGGATTAGGAGTCAGGTAACTCCAACCTCCCTGACTGTACATGGTGGGAACTTCTGGAACACAGAATACCTTGAAACCCAGATTCGAGAAATGGTCGATGATGCGCACCAACGCCGTTGTCTTGCCTGCGCAAGGGCCGCCCGTAAGGACTATTCGCTTGATGTTATTCATTATTTTATAGATTTATGGCCGTAAAGGTACTAATTTTTTAGGAATTATCGTATCTTTGTACCCAAAATATTTATATAACATATATGAAAAGTACAATTATCATGACATTGGCAACGTTAGCAACCACCGTTGCTACAGCTCAGAGTCTGAACTATCCCAAGGCTCAGAAAGATGGAACCGTTGATGAATACTTCGGTGTGAAAGTAGCCGACCCCTATCGCTGGCTGGAGAACGACACCTCTGCGCAGACCGCTGCGTGGGTAGAGGCCGAGAACAAGGTGACCAACGCTTATCTGCAGAAAATTCCCTTCCGCGCAAGGCTGCTGAAGCGACTCACCGAGCTTTCCAACTACGAGAAGATCGGGGCGCCCCGCAAGCGTCACGGCAAGTGGTATTTCTATAAGAACAACGGTCTGCAGAACCAGTATGTGATGTACCAGATGGACGAGCTGGGTGGCGAGCCGCGCGTGTTCCTCGACCCCAACACCTTGTCTTCCGACGGAACGGTAGCCCTGAAGGGTGTCTATTTCTCGAACAACGGCAAGTGGGCAGCCTACTCCATCTCGCGCTCAGGTTCCGATTGGCAGGAGTTCTACGTCATCGACCTGCAGACGGGCCAGCTCACCTCCGACCACATCGAGTGGGCTAAGTTCTCTGGTGCTTCTTGGCAGGGCGACGGCTTCTACTATTCCAGCTACGACCGTCCTACGGAGGGCAAGGAGTTCTCCAATGTCAACGAAGGACATAAGATTTACTATCACAAGATGGGCACCCCCCAGTCTGCCGATGTGCTGTTCTATCAGAACCCCACCCAACCCAAGCGCTTCTACGACGTCAGCGTGAACGAGGAAGAAACGGTGATGTATCTCTACGAGGCTGGTGCCGGTGCAGGCAACAATCTCTATGTGCGCGACCTGACGCAGAAGGACTCGCAGTTCATGCAGATGACCGAGAACATGGACTTCCAGTACTCGCCCGTCTACGACGAGAATGGCAAGCTCTATTTATACACCAACTACGGCGCTCCCAAGGGTCGCATCATGGTGGCCGACATCCACAAGCCCGGCATCAACGATTGGCAGGAACTGATTCCTGAACAACAGAACACGCTGAGCGGTGTCGATGTCATCAACCACCTGTTCATCCTTACCTATAACCAGGATGCTTCCGACCATGCCTTCGTCTATGGCTTGGATGGCACGCTGCGCCATGAAGTCAAGTTGCCCATGGTGGGCAGCGTGAGCTTTACCGGCGACGAGAAGCAACCCGAGTGTTTCTACAGCTTCACCTCGTTCACCATGCCCGGCACCATCTATCGCTACGATATGACAAAGAATGAGAGCAAGCTCTATGCCCAGCCCAACGTGAAATTCAAGCAGCAGGACTACGTCTCTGAACAGATTTTCTTCAAGAGCAAGGATGGCACGCGCGTACCTATGTTTATTACCTATAAGAAAGGCATGAAGCGCCACGGCAAGAATCCCGTCTATCTCTATGGCTACGGTGGTTTCAACATTTCGCTCGGTCCCAGCTTCTCAGCCACGCGCATTCCTTTCCTCGAGCAGGGCGGCATCTATGCTCAGGTCAATCTGCGTGGTGGTAGCGAGTATGGCGAGGCGTGGCACGTGGCAGGCACCAAGATGCAGAAGCAGAATGTCTTCGACGACTTCATCGCTGCAGCCGAATACCTCATCCGCGAGCGCTACACCTCCAGCGATAAACTGGCCATTGTGGGTGGTTCTAATGGCGGACTGCTTGTCGGTGCCTGCATGACCCAGCGTCCCGACCTGTTCTGTGTGGCCATTCCCCAGGTGGGTGTCATGGACATGCTCCGCTATCATAAGTTCACCATCGGCTGGAACTGGGCTTCCGACTATGGCACCAGCGAAGATTCCAAGGAGATGTTCGAATACCTTCGTGGCTATTCCCCACTCCACAACCTGAAGCCTGGCACCAAATATCCCGCCACGCTCGTCACCACTGCCGACCACGACGACCGTGTGGTTCCAGCCCACTCGTTCAAGTTTGCAGCCACCCTGCAGGAGTGCAATGCCGGTCCCAACCCCGTGCTCATCCGCATCGACACCAAGGCAGGTCACGGAGGTGGCAAACCCCTGGCTAAGGTATTGGAGGAACAAGCCGACATCTATTCCTTCATCCTTTACAACATGATTATCAACAACTAGTCGTAGTGTGTGAATCATCATTGAGGTCACAGGGTGCTATCACCGTGTGACCTTTAATAATGCACTATAAGTGAGGAGAGAGGCGAGTGTCATTGATTGTTGTGTTTTCCATCGATTTTCTTGGTGATGAGTTTTACATAATAGTCGAGGCCGAAGATGCTGGCGACGAGCAGGAAGGCTTGGGCGACATAGACCAGCAGACCGTTGGACACGTCGTCGATCATGATGACCTGATACGCCACCAGCGCAATGCTGCTCACGATGAGCAGCACCGCACAGGCATACTGAGAGATTTTGAAACCATTTTTACGTTCCATAGCTCGTAGGTCTTACTTCTTCCATCTTCCTTCTAACCTCTTACATCATCACGGCCTCACCGGCAGCGCCAAGGATGGCGGCAATGATGTACCCGATAACCTGAAGAATTGTTTTCCATGTCTTGTTCATAATGTTGTGTGTTTTTAAATTGTTAATTACTAGGGTTATTTTCGTGGTCTAAACCACCTCTCTTTTACCCTACAAAATTACAAAAAATAATCGAGATTAGCAAATAAAACCACACACTTTTCTTTGCCGTCTTGAAATTAATTTCTATCTTTGCAGACTAGATACACAATGTGATGGAAAACGAAGAAAAGGACAAGAAAACCATCTTTGGGAAGGTGGCAAACTATAAGGAACTGCACGTCTATCAGAAGGCAGAGGTGCTGGTTCTCCTGACTGATGTTTTCTGTAAACGTTTCCTGCCGCTATATGGCGACCGCCGTGTGGACCAGATGAACATGGCGGCCCGTTGTGGCAAGCAGAACATTGTGGAGGGTTGCGAGGAAGGCCTGACAAGCAGTCAGATGGAAGTGAACCTTGTCAACGTGGGCAGGGCCAGCTTTCATGAGCTTCGTGAGGACTACGAGGATTACCTGAAAAGAAACTGTCTGCCCGTCTGGGATGTGAACCACCCGCGTTTTGGAAAAATGGTGGAGTTCTGTCGCAAGAACAACACGTGGGACGGCTATAAGGATATCGCCACGAAATGTGCTGCCGAAGAATTCTGCAACATGGCGCTCACGCTTTGTCATATCACCGACAGGATGTTTGAGGGCTACCTGAAATATCTGGAGAAGCGCTTCATAGAAGAAGGCGGCATCAAGGAGCGCATGCATGCAGCCCGCACGGGCTACCGCGAAGGTATAGACCGCCGCCTCCACGAACTTGAGGCCGAAAACCAGCGGCTAAAAGCCGAAAACGAAGAACTAAAGAAGAGGCTAGAGGAAGCTTGTCGGGGCTAGTCCGAGGGGCTAGTCGGGGGGCTAGTCGGGGGGCTAGTCGGGGGGCTAGTCGGGGCTAGTGAGACTAGTAGTACTAGTGAGACTAGGAGGACTAGTAATACTAGGAGGACTAGCGGAACTAGCAGCATTGCACTTAAAAATTAAACTACACAAAACATATGAAAGAAGATATAAACACAGAAGAATTGTTAGAGGCGGCAGAGGATACATGCCGCCAGTTGGAACGTGAACAGGAGGAGTTGGAGGATCGGGCTAAGGAACTGAGAATGCGACTGCAGGTGGTGGAGGCTACCAAGGAACTGCTCAGGGAGATAAACCGCCTGAAGGCTGACAACGAGGCGCTGCGGATGGAGATTGACGGGCTGAATCAGCAATTACAGGAAAAGGACACCCAGTTGAAGGAGTTAAACAAGCTGTCGGCAGGGGTTGCCAAGAAGTCGTCGCAGGACGATGTGTCGAAGGCGTTGCGCATCTATCTGAACACATCGAAGCGCAAGACGCTGGCTAAGCGCGAGGCTGCCAAGACGGTGTTCCTGGAACTGATAGCCGCTGCAAAGTTGGATGTGCCTGAGGAAATCATGGATTTGCTAAACCACTTCGACGACGAGCAGTTGGTGGAGCAACCGCAGGTGACGACGGGTGGTGGTGTGAATGCCGACTTGGCCGAACTGTTTAGCGCCGATGCGCAGGTGCTGTGGCAGCGGCTGAGGGATGCGGGATTCATCGTGGCCGACGGCTATGCGCTGGCGGAGGGCATTTCGGCCAACCAGGCTGCTTACATTGCCGACCGCATGGCGGAGCGGTTGCAGATTAAGAAGAAATGGAAGCTGTTTCAGCAGTTGTGGGGCATTGCCAATCTGGCTCAGTTGGCGGGCACATGGCAGCAAACGGGCAAGTTGCCGCCCAGAAGCAGCGAAATCGATAAGCTGATGGAGTAAGCTGAAAATCAGCCGTTTAGGGTCTTATATAAGTCTTATAGTAGGTCTTATATAAGACCTTTTTTTATGTCCTATTGTCTACCTTTGCAACCGTAAAGCTTGCGAGCCTGCTTGTGCTCGGCAAAAGATGCAAGCATCATTGCACTCGCTTACTCGCAGCCTTGCACCACCAATCAACGGGGAAAAATGTCAAGCGTTGGACCGTAGGCTGTCTCACTTTCCTGGTTGTGCGGAGGGACCCTCGCGTGAGACCGGGGCTTTCCCGAACCTAATATAAAAATGAAAAAGAACAATGAAAATGTTTGGCACACCAACACAGACTTGGGCTGTGACATTAAGACCATTCTGCACAGCGACCGCAAGATGAAGGTAGGTAAGGATTATCAGGGCGTTTTGAAGCTCGACCAAGAGGGCACCATCGATGAGTTCCTATCCCGCGACCCGCATTATACTTTCGTCGAGACGCTGCCTTGGAGCATGAAGCGCAATCCGCGCGTGTTCAACGGCAAGCACATCTCCGTGACCCGTCAGGACAACGGCACCTATCGACTGAACTTCAAGCCGATGCCAAAGCTTGACACGAACCTTAGCTTCGAGCGCTATACTTTCGGCGTGTACCTTGAACTTCATAAAGGGCTGAAAGGCCTGGTAGAGAAAGGGAAGAAGTAAGAATTAACGGCCGATGGCTATTCCAATTCCAATAATTCCAATTAAAATTTGAGGCACACAAACCTCTCTTAATAATACATAACTAATTGATATATAGATATTTATATATATTATAAGGGAAGGTTGGGACGTCAAAAATCAAACTGGAATAACTGGAATTGGAATGACAGGCCAATCATCAATTCATCTAAAAAGCAGAAAATCAATGAAATACGACATTTCAAAAACAACAGCGCCCGCGATGCCGGCACTCGGCAAGGGCACAGAATGCATTAAACTACTGCTCACGCAGACCTCGAAAGACATGCACGAACCGCTGGTTCCCATGCTCTTTCCCGCACTTGGCGCACACATGAGCGGCGCAGAATTTATGTATCCCGACAACAGTTGGAAGGAACCGACGGGCATGATGGCCAATCTGGTAGCCAAAAGTGGCGATAACAAGGGTCAATTGTCATGTTTGGTAGAGGCTATTTGCCGCGATTTCCGCCAGCACGACGATGCTGAGACGAAGCGACTCTTGGAATGGTCGAAACAGAAACAGTCGAGGGGCAACAATAAGGATAAGCCCGATCGCCCTGAGGAGGGCATCTGGTTTATACCTAACGACACCACCAACCCGGCTTTCCTGCTGAATGCCATGGCGCTTGAGGCTCACGGCGGTCGCACGCAGTACATCAACATTCCCGAGGTGGAGATGGCCGACAAGCTGTGCGGCGGTCACAAGCAGGTATCGCAGATGCTGCGCAACATCTATGACAGAGCCCGTGCCGGTGCCCTGCGCGCTACGGCCGAGGGTGTAACGGGTAACCCGATTCTGCGTGCCTGCATGACGATATCAAGTAATCCGTACAGCACGCGCAAGTTCTACAAATACGAATTGTTCAACGGCACGTTCGGCCGCATGGTCTTCAGCTTCAAGCCGCACGACGAGCGCAATGGCAACATTCCGCGTAAGGGCGAATTTCCCGACGATTTCTATAAGAAGCTCGACGAGTATCTGTCACGGCTGGAACTCTGCAAGGGGCGCTACATTATCCGCCCGCTGAACAAGCTGATTGACCGTTTGGCACAGGACATGTGCACGCTGGCCGATCTGGCCGACGACGACATCCTTTGGGACGTGTCGAAGCGCTCGCTCGTATCGGCCTGGAAGGCGGGCTGCGTGATGTGGGCTCTGAACGCTCAGACATGGACCAAACCGATGGGCGAACTCGTAGAGTGGCTGGTCTATCACGATCTGTGGTCGAAGATGCAACTATTTGCCGACATGCTGGGCAAGGATGCCAACCAGATGAGCGAGGCTGGGCGCCGCGGTCCGAAAAATATGTTGGACTCGCTGCCCGACACCTTCAGCGAACAACAGCTCGAGGCACTGCGCACGGAGATGGGCAAGACGAAGGAGGGAACCAAAGGACAGTTGAGCAAATGGGTGTTCCGCAAGTTCATCATCTTCTGCAGCGAGAGCGGACTCTATTCAAAGACCGACGAATATCTGAATGGTTCAGGGTTAACGGTTAAGGGTTAATGGTTATGGAAAAGTATGAACTTCAAAAGCTTCGCGACCTTCCTATTGAGGGGGTCGCGGAGCGACTTGGACTCCAAGTTTCGCGACATAAATGCTTGTGTCCGTTTCATGCCGACAACCATCCAAGTTTGTCATTTAAGGTAAGCAAGAACACCTATCGTTGCTTTGTTTGTGGGGCCTCAGGTGGGACAATCGACCTGGTGATGAAGTATCTGAACAAGCCGTTCCGCGAGGCCTGCCAATGGCTGGCAGATGAGAACAACTTGATCATCAACGATGATCGGTTCAAGGTTAATGGTTCAGGGTTCAAGGTTAAAGAGAAGCCGTTTGATGCTTCTCGCTATGAGCGATTCTTTGAGCGCCCATGGCTGAATGAGGAGGCACGACGCTTTCTCTTTGACGAGCGACGGCTTGACCCAAGGGTGGTTCGCTGGTGCCGTTTGACTTCGTGGAAAGACAAGCAAGGAGTGCCTTGGCTGCAGATACCTTATTATAATCGGGAGGGCAAGCTGGTGGGCATTCAGAACCGCAACCTGGTGCGTGGTGCCCTGCCTCGCTTCCGCTTTCCGCAAGGCTCGCAATGTGGCATCTACAACCTGCCCGTGCTGAATCTGCTTCGTCCTGGCGAACAGCTCTTCATTACCGAGGGCTGCTCCGACTGCTGGGCCATGCTATCGGCCGGTCACAAGGCCATCGCCATCCCCTCGGCCACCCTCCTTACGAAGAAGGATGTGGAGATTCTTGAATCATTAACCATGAACCATGAATCATTAACCGTTCACATGTACCCCGATCGCGATGAGCCTGGCGAACGTCTCTTCCTGCAACTGCAGAAGGTGCTGCCCTCGCTGGTGCACCACCAGTTGCCGCTTGGCTGCAAAGACTTTGGCGAGTATTATACATTAAAGATTAAACATTAAAGATTAAAGATTAAACATTAAAGATTAAACAATAAATTTCAGAAACAATAACCCCGCGTTATCGTCGAATAACCCATCGTTATCGCTGAATAATGGTGGGTTATTTTGGCAGAAAAATAGTTTCAGAAAAACATGAAAAAAAGTGCAGGAAAATTTGCGTATTTCAGATATTTTTTATATCTTTGTACCATAATTAAAAAAGGCGGTAAGCGGCTGGCCGAAGTATTCAGTTGCATAGTTTCTAATACCATAAAAAACACGACAAAAGGTATGATTGAACTTTATCTTTCAAAGGTGACCGAGAATTCGGAATCCGAACAGGCGGGCAAGTACTATGCTCGCGTGAGTTACAAACAGACAATGGGTGTGCAGGAGATGGCGCACCACATGGCCGAGCACAACACCATGTTCTCAGAGGGCTCGATCACGGGTATCCTCATCGACTTCGTGAAGTGTGTGCGCGAGATGGTGCTGATGGGCAACACCGTCAAGATTGACAACCTGGCCATCTTCAAGGCTACCGTCGAGGCCAACGCCCTGGAGTCACTCTACGACGCTGAGCAGGACAAGGTGGCCTCCGCAAGCATCGGTACGCTGCCCGAGGGTGCCAAGACTGGCGCTGCCGTGAAGGTCATCAAGCTGCTGGCCCAGAGCACTGGCGATTTCACCCGCGACGAGCTGAAGAAGGATGTGAAGCTGGCATGGACCGACAAGACCAAGGCTGAGATTGCTGCAGCCAAGGGTACAACGTCTGGTGAGTCAGGCAACAGTGGTTCTTCGAACTCTGGCAACGGCAGTTCTAGTAACGACAACGGAGACAACAATGGAACCCAGAACCAGGGCGGTAGTGGCACCGGAGGCAACTCTGGCGGTGACAACGGAGGCGGTGACAACCTGGGACAGAATTGATGGATGATGTAAGAATGGGGGCTGACAGAAAATCTGTCGGTCCCCTACTCTATTAAAATCCCCAGCCACCAAATGGGGCAGCTGGGGAGAAAGGGGATTGATTTTACTCTTTGTCGAGCAGAATCTTCATCATCTCGATGGCGGAGTAAGGAATGGGAGTGCCAGGGCCGAAGATGCAAGCTACGCCAGCCTTGTAGAGGAAGTCGTAGTCCTGAGCAGGGATAACACCACCAGCGGTGACCATGATGTCGGGACGACCGAGCTTCTTCAACTCCTCGATGAGCTGAGGAATGAGCGTCTTGTGACCAGCAGCCAGTGACGAAGCGCCGACGATGTGGACGTCGTTCTCGACAGCCTCGCGAGCAGCCTCTGCGGGAGTCTGGAACAGGGGTCCCATATCAACGTCGAAGCCACAGTCTGCATAACCTGTAGCAACCACCTTAGCACCACGGTCGTGACCATCCTGACCCATCTTTGCTACGAAGATACGGGGACGGCGACCTTCCTTCTGTGCGAACTCGTCGGTAAGGCGCTTGGCCTCCTCGAAGTCCTTATCGTTTTTAGATTCTGAACTATACACGCCTGAAATTGTTCTGATTACTGCTTTATAACGGCCTACGATTTCTTCGCAGGCATCTGAAATCTCACCAAGGGTACAACGCAGCTGAGCGGCCTTGACAGCCAGGTCGAGCAGGTTGTTCTCG
>Ga0310695_10005396_pt1 | contig 22340 bp, 2 predicted proteins | sample RumenRJG_04DNA_FD_203882 | JGI IMG/M metagenome (GOLD analysis project Ga0310695, IMG submission 203882) | Bovine rumen microbial communities from Lethbridge, Alberta, Canada - RJG_04 (v2) (version 2) | ecosystem: Host-associated > Mammals > Digestive system > Stomach > Rumen | place: Canada...
ATCTGTTGCTTTTTCAGAAAGAGAAGATGTTTTAGAGTCAATACAAGAACTAAAAACTTTATTAAACAAGTTAGGTTTTTCAATTGATGATGATACGAGAATAATATTTATGAAAGGAACTGATGCTGATTTAAATACGGCTTGTGCCTTTCCTGAAATAAAAACCATAGCTATTCCTGTAGACGAACTTTCAACGGATAGTATAGATTCTTTAATTAATTTGCTTTCCGGAAAAATAACTAAAGATATGGATTTGGAATCGACATTGGCTTTTATGCAACAGATTGTTCATGAAAATACCCATGTAAATAATAATGGCAAAGGCCTTTCTCCTCTAAAAGATGAAGAATTGGCTATATACAGTGAAATAACAACTGTAGATAAATTAATAAAGGCCGGAATATTAGATATAAAAACATTAAAAGAACACGGTGTAGAGATTTCTTTTCCCGATATGAAATTAAATACAGGTGAACTTGTAAATCATGTAGCTGCTATGAAATATATTGGTATCAAGGGTGCGGTAGATAACAGTGAAGATATTGTAAATAGTTTTAGAAATATTACGGGAAATCCGAAAATTACCTTTTATGATATGAATTATGCTGCCACTCTTTATTCCGATAAAAACAGTTTGGGTTTTGAAGGCGAAAATTTGGTGGATTCAGGTTTGGATCTTACTGAAATGGAAATAGTTATTGCTTTAAACGGAACAAGAAACGGTCCGGTTGTTCGTTTTGTTGTGGATACAAATATTAATGTCGATGAAGGACCAATCAAAGGCTCAATAAATAAAGGAACAGGAAATTTTATCCTTAATACATCTGATTTTAGATTTATTGAAGAATCAAAGTCTGAATCTGCAAGAGTTCAACAACAATCGGGGCAAGAGATTGTAGGTGAACAAATGACGACAATTCCAACAAAGTTTATATTGAAAGTGTTAAGAATAGACGAAATGTCGGACAAGGGGCAAAGAGTAATAAACTTATTGGAAAATTGGCAAATTCTGTTGGGAATATTTTTCCCTGCAGTAAGAAAAATGTTTGTTAATTTACACGGAAAACAAAATAAAGAAAGTATAGAAGAAGGTATATCTTTTGTTTTAAAAAATTCAGGTTCTTTTGTAAGAGAGGCTGTACAAAATGTACCTACCATGAATTTTGCCGAAAAGATAAAGGAATTTGTTTCTTTAATTATGAGAAGATATACAAGGGAAGATGTAGCTGAATCTCATAGTATTTGGAATAAATTACAATTGTTAAAAAAACAAATAAGTGATAATTCTGCTTCTAAAGATCTTGTTGTTGATTTGTTTCGAGTATTAAACAGATTTAATGTAACAGATAGAAATTTGATAATAAATACGGCTTTTGATTTTGTTGATAAAGAAAAATCTCAAACCGAAAAGATAAAATTATTGAAAGTGCTGTCTGATAATCTTACATACCTTTCAAAAGATCAGAGAAGTATGGTTGTTAATAAAATTTTTGAACTAAGTGATGCATTATCTTTATCGGAGAGAATGGAATTGTTAAGAAATGTTATAAGAAATTATGAAAAATTTGATTTTACTGATGAACAAAAAAGACAATTTACCGAAGAGTTGAAAAAAATTGCCGGTCAAAAAACAAAAGAAAGTAAGGACTTGTTTTCTTTATTGATAAATAAATCTAATTGTTTTGATAATGAACAAAGAAAAACTATTTCCGATATGGCAATAGAAGAAGGTGTAGATGTTCCTACTTTATTGTTTAATTTTGATTATTTTGATACGGATACACAAAATAAAATATTCGATTTGTCTGTTAAAACCATAAGGGAGCAAAAACAAAAAGGTTTTAATTATATATTGGGTTACTTGATAGAAAGTGTATATAAGTTAAATTCAGAACAAAAAGATATTGTTTTTGCCGAAGCAATAAACTTTATAAATTCGGATAATAATTATAGTGAAAAAATAAATGTCTTAAGCAAAATAATTGAAAATATAAAATATTTTAATTCTTCTCAACAAAAAGAAATATATGATATTGCCGGTAGTTTTATAAGTAAAGGAAAAATAAAAGAGACAAAATCATTGATATTAAGTTTGTTGAATTCTTTATCTGCAGATGAGTTTTCTAAATTGGATGTTGATTTTAGAGACAATATAGTTAATACAGTTTTGAAATTCAAACTTGAAGATTTTAATAATATAAAAGATTTTAATTTTAATACGGCTGAAACATTTGAATTGATAAGCAGTTTATTACAAAAAATTAGTTGTTTAAACAACGAACAAAAAAATATGCTTTTTGATATTGTTGACAAATTTGCTGACAATTCAAAACTTAAAGAACAAGAAAAAGTTGATTTTTTACAGATTGTTTTTGAGCAAATAACGGTACTTCCTAAAGCCCAACAAGATAAGTTTAAAAATATGGCAAAATCGTTTAATTTGCAATTTTCTTCAAGTGTAATAGGAAATAATACATATACCCCTTTAATATCAAAAATCGCAAGCATAAGAGATAGAATTGTAAATAAATATAAATTCTTTAATTTAAACAATTTTTCACAGGAAAGTAAAAGTGATACCGAAAGTCTCTTTCAAAGATACAAACAATTGGAAGAAGACAATTTAAAAACATTAAAACTTTTAATGAATTTATCATCTAAAAAAGATTTGGAAGATTTATATAGATCTTTATTGAGTCTGTATGGAGATTTTTATTCTATATCTTTGTCAGAATCTGCATTAGAGATGCTTAAATTAATAGATACTAAGTTTATGCCGTGGTTGACTGAAAATAAAGAGATGAATATTGAAAAAGAGAAAGAATTACACGGATATACTTTTGATACGATTGTTTCTGCAAATTTGGAAGATGTTTCTATTAATGATTTGATAAATGTTATTCACCAAACAGCTATAAATGAATTTAAGAATAAAATGGTAAATATTAATTTTAGAAGTTCTTCTCATTCGTATATTCAAAACTTTTCTAAGAACGGTTATATTAATCCTGAAATTAAAAAATTATTATCAAAAATAGTAACATTGGACGGAGCAATGGTTTGTTTTGATGAAAACACACTTGTTATAAGCATTACTCCGATAGATAGACATAGCACAACAATAATTGTTAATACCGATAATATAAACAGAGGACTTTCTTTTAGTTTTTATGATGCAATTTTAGACAGATCCACAAGTGTTAAATCCGTTCTTGAAAGAATGGGCTTTGAGGCAGAACTTAAAGGTACATATGTTAATGCTAAGTTAAATAAAACTAACGGGCTTGATGAATCTGTTGATTTAACGGAAAAGTTCGATTTGTTACTTAGAATGTTCTATCTTACAACCAAATATAATGATAAACAATTTTTTTCCGAAGGTTTGGAAAAATATACTGATGATTATATGACAGCTGTTGATAACGGGTTGGAAGATAATAATATTTTAAAATTTAACAATTCCATAAGACAAAATGATATTTTTAGTACTATAGAAAACTTAAATTCTGTTTTGAGAGAATTGGGATTACCGGAAATATCTAAAGACAGCAATTTTACATACGAAGAACCTTTTACTCATACTGAAGTTTTAGGACAAACAGGAATAAATAAATATTTTAACGAAGTTATAGACAGAGCTTTTAGTGAAGGCAAAATTATTATTGATAAACAAGGCAATATAGTAAAAAATAAAGATTATACAGAATTTAAAAATATACAAAATTTATTATCGGATATAAATGTAGGAGAAGACGATGTTTTAAAACAAGCATCCGTAATAGATGAACTAAATAAACAAAACGGACAAATATTAAAATTGGAAACAAAAGCTAAAGTCGGACAATTGGAATATCAAACCGGATATTTGCAATTGTCAACCGGAGAATATTTGTTTGTAAAAGTATTGAAAAATCCTGTTAACGGTATGATAAGATATGCAAGTGCTGAACTTGTAACACAAGACGGACAAAGATTATCTTTAAACGATAAATCGTTGGCTGAGAAAATTATTGCCGAGGGATATCAGGTTTATAATCAACCGAGACAAAAGACAAAAATTGAAAAAGAAAATATTAGAAAGGAATTGAGTGGTAAAGAAACTAAATCTGCAAATGTTTCAAAAGCAGGAAATCTATTGGGCAAAAACAATGGTTCCGTAACAGGTAAAGTTGTTTTTAGTTCCGATAAAGTTGATGCTGATAGCATTCTTTTAAAAGAATATTTGTCTCCTGAAGATATGGAAGGTACATTGAAGGCTAAGGGGATAGTATTGGCAAGTGCAATGGAATTGAGTCATCAGGGATTAATTGTAAAAGAGAAAGGAATATCGGCAACAATAATAACAGGAATCGATTTTGTGGAAAGAGAAGGTAAATTGGTTGCGGAAATAAAATATACAGAATATAGCGGTAATAACAAAAAAATAAACGGTCTTGAAGTAGAAGAAGTTATAGAGAAGACTATAACTGTTTTTGAAGGTGATGAAATTGCTATTGATGGAGATACCGGAAGAGTAATAATATTTGATAAAGATGTCGTAAATGGTATATCAAAAGACAAAAATAAATTAGCTGAATATAAAAAATATAAAGATATGGAAAAATCTGCAAACAAATCGGCAGAAGAAATTGTTGTATCCGAAGAAACGGAACAAGAAAGTACGGAAAGGCCGACAATAAGTCAAAATATTGAAGATAATATAAAAGGTTTTGACGAAACGGCAGATAAACAAAATTTTGGAACAAAATCCACAAATTTGCAAGATATGTCTGAATTGATAGAAGAAATGAGTAGAAATTTGGGTATAGATGTTAGAGTTCCTTACGGTATAATGATAGGAGCCGGAGCATTTTTAAGTATATTAAACAAAAATGAAAAATTTAAAGACTTATATACTATTTATGAACAGGCAATAAGAACAGGAAACAAAAATCTTGCAAATGATACCGCAAGAAAAATAACAAATATAATAGAAAATTTAAGCAAAGATGAATTAAAAGATTTTGCCGATTTAATAGATGAAAAAATAGGAAAAGCAGTAGCAAACGGATTTCTTTCCGATACCGATAAATATGCGGTAAGATCCGCATTTAAAAACGAAGACGGATCAAAGTTCTCTGCAGCAGGTGTTGGAGAATCCAAAGTAGGAGTAGAAAGAAATAAGATAACAGATTCATTAATAAAAATTGTTTTGACATCTGTTTATGGTGACAGAAGTGTTGCTTACCAAAGTTCGAACAGACAGGAATTTATTCCTGCTGCATTGGTACAACAGGCTGTTGATTCTCAAAAATCTGCAGTTATGACTGTAAAAGACGGACATATAACAATAAGCGGTTCTTTGGGACAAGGTGAAATTGTTGTTTCAGGTGAAAAAGCTCAAAGTGTTATTCAGGTAAATGTTGATAAAAATAATAAGATAGAAATTATAGATTATGTTACACAAAGGCAAGACTATCAATACGGATTAAACGGAGAAGTTAAGCCTGTTTCAAGTGAAGACTCTACAAAAGAAATTTTTAGTTTAACTGATATAGAACAGATGAGCAAAATAGGTATGTATTTGAAAGAAAAATACGGCTATGATGCCGATATTGAATTGGCAATGAAAGACGGTGTTATATATGTTGTTCAAATAAGGCCTATAACGGAAAAGATTGGAGATACTAAAGAAACGTCTTCTCAGTCTGCACAAACAATAAAACAAAATGCAGATTTGAAAACAAATAAAGATGTTACATCAAGAACAGATAGTAAAAAAGTAAGTGATGAAAAAGATAAGTTCTTTTCTCAAAATGAAATTGAAAAAATATTTAACCAATTGGTAAAGTATGTAAATAATAGTGATGATGATATTCTTAAATTTATAGATATATTGGAAAGAATTGAAATATCTGATTTGTTTGTCGATTATGATAATCTTAGTGTTTTACAGCAAAAAAATATAATGAAAGAAATAAAATCATCTATTGAGAATTTATTTGAACATTTTAATAAAGCGAATGAGAGAGAAAATATATTTAAAATATTGATGAAATTAGTGATAGACGGAAATATAACGGAGAAAGAGCATAACGATTTATTGAAAGAGTCGTATAGTCAACAAAAACATGAACAAGAAGGCAAGTATGAAAAAACAAAATACGGAAAAGCAATTGCTTTTTTTGGAAGAATTAACGGCTTGGCAATGTACAATAAATATAAAGAAGAAAAAAATATTTCCGATGATATTATAAAAATAGATGATGTACATTATATTACACTTGATTCTTTTATTCATATATTTGAAGGACATGGATACGGTACGAATGCAGCGGGCGATAAAGAAGAAAAATTCCTATATGAAGAAAACGGAGAAAAGCCTTTTGATTATGTTATAAAATTGGAGGATATAGATAAAATTAAGGATATTTTAGCCTCTCCGGATTTTGTTAAATTCCCAAAAAATAAGACAGCTGCAGGAGAACACAAAACTGTTGAATATTTGAAACAAATAGGTAGTTTTTATTATTCTTGTATTATAGAAGATACTGGTAGGGTTAAAACGTTTTACAAGGTATCACCTACAAAATTTAACGAAACTGTAAATGCCTATGAAAGAATAAATTACGATTATAAATTTGAACAGAGAAAAGATTCAAAAGGTCGATATAATGTTGAATATAATGGAATTGTTAAAGAAGTGCCGTATGTAGGTATACATAAAGAAATTAATGGATACAGATGGAAAATAGAAGATAGTGCCTTGTATATAAACGGCATAAAAATAGCCACATATAATTTAGGGAATTGGAGTTTTATTAAAAGGAAACAAATTGACAATGAAAGTGTAAGTTTAGAAGAAGGTGAAATATTAAGAATATCAGATGACAGGAAAAAAATAGATATGGAATTAAAAATAGGTGCGAATTTGTTATTGATAAAAAATAATAATACAAAACAAAACTTTGTTATAGATATTAATTATTTATCCGAAAAAAAAGATTTCCAACTTTCAAATAAAGATTTTTATGAAGCACAAATTATATATAGAGAAAACTTTAAATTCTTTAAAATAAATGATACAAAGGCTTTTTCGTATAATGAGGGTAAAGTTGTTGATATTGATGCATCAGAAGAAGAGTATTTAGAAACGAAATCTTCGTTTAATCATGAAAATTTAAGAACAAATATAACTGTTTCGGAAATGCTTTTGGAAGGAATAAATCCTATAAAGGCAATATTGAATCTGATTGGTGAATTCTTTTATAACCAGGAACAATTAGAAGGTAAAGTTATAATGGTTCAAGAAGGACAACAAGTAAAAGTACCTGAAAATGTAACAAAAATAGAATTTAAAATTAATAAAGATATTGATACGGAAACAAGAGGCGGAAAAATAATAGGAGTAATAAACGGTAAAACTATAAGAGCAAATAAGAAAGGAAACAGTATTACATTTTATTCAAAGCAGGGATTGGAAGGTATAACACAGGAAGAGATTGAGTCTCTTTTTATAGAAGCAATTTCAAGCGGAATAAAAGAAGACCTTGTAAAAGAAGGTACAATAGTTGCTTTTGCACAAAGAACCGATACAACAATATCAGATATTCAAAACAGAATAGAAATAGCAAGAAAATACGGAATAATAAAAGCAGATACGGAAATAAAATTCGATTTGACAAATGAGAAGAATATAAATGTAGAGACATGTAACGGAGAATATAAATCTACCGGAGCAAATACATTTGTAATAACACAAGATCAAACGGAATCTAAAGATATATCTGCTTTGAGAGAAAAAGGTTATAGGTTTATAGTATCTTGTAAAGCGGATACAATATCAAACATTATGTTGTTGGACGGAATACAAGTAGATGCAAAAGATTTAACTTCAAAGCAACAAGCAATATCGTTGTTGGAAAAATTGCAGAAAATGTGTAATGTTGAAAAAACAATATCGGTAGAATTTAATGAAAATTTATATAAAGAATTGAAAGGTATAGATATATTTAAAATGTATGGCGTATTACCTTTAGTAAAAGCAGATAGTATAGGATCTGTTACAGGTAAGAAAGAAGTAAAAGAGATAACTGACAAAACGAATATTGAAAAAATTTTAACCGATGATGAAATAGTTGGTGTTATAGCAGATTCCGAAAGCAGAAATATTTTCAGTGTAATAAAAGATATGTTAAAAATAAAAACAAATGTATATGATAAAGGATTAAATGTCGGTTTAAGAGAAGGACATGCCTGTGATATATCGAAATTGAAAAATGTATTGGTTAAAGGAGAGGTAAAATTAGAAGATATTTCTTCTTTAGGTTTACAAACCGAAGATAAAGTGTATTTGAAGTATTTGTTGGAAAATGAGAAATCGGAAGAAGCTATAGGATTTGTTATCGGAATAGCTATGAAAAATATAAAACAACAATGGGAAACCAAATTTACAAACATAGATGATAATTTATTTACTAAAGAAGGAAAAGGTCAATACGAAAAAGGATTATTGTTGCTTATGTTAAGTATGCAGATGTCAGGAATAGAAATAAAAGATTTACTGGAAGAAGTATCCGTAGCTCAGTATGATGACAGAGGATGGGATTTGTCTGCAGAAGAAATGTATAGAATTATAGGTGAAAAAGCATCCGTAATAATAACAAGAGTGTTAAACGAAAACGATAAGAAAATAAAAGTTCTTTCAGAAGATGAACTAGTAAAATCAAAAGAAGATTTTAAAGATTTGAATATATTGATTCAGGACAGATTCAGAGTACAGGAATCCGCTCAAGAAGTTCAAATATCCGCACTTGCGGTAAAGAGTATATTGGCGGCAGCATAATGTTAAATGAAAGTATTAATTATAAATTTAAAATAAATATACAACGGAGATAAAAGAAAAAATGAAAACCATAACAATTTTTAAGAAGACCGTTTCCATTACGGTAACGGTGAGCTTATTGCTTTCTTTTGTTATATCGCCTTCAACGGCAAGTGTTATTATAAACGAAGAAACAGCAAATCAGTATAGTAAAATATTTGATAACTTTGTTTTGCCTTACAGTTACGGACAAGTAACAAAAGCCCATTATGCGGGAACGGACAGAGTTGTAATAAATATTCAGGATTTGCATTGCCATCCGAAAGTACAAAGAAATATAAGCAATATAATAGAAACTTTCGATAAGAGTTATGGTGTAAATAAAGTATATTTGGAAGGAGCATACGGCAAAGTAGATACGAGTTGGATAAATAATAAAATCCAAGAATACGGTATGCCTGAACTTTTGGATAAAATGTTGGAAACGGGAAGATTAACCGGAGCGGAATATTACAGTGCATTAAGCGGAAAGAATCAAATAATAAACGGTTTGGAAGAAAAAGGACCGTATTTGGAAAACTTAAAAAGATTCGGAAATATAATAGAAAATCAGGAAAAAATAAATTTAATATTAAATGCGGTTGAAGAATCTACAAAAGAGTTAAAAGACAAGTATTATACAAAAAAACAACATAATATAGATGAAATCTCTCAAAAGTATAAAGAAGGAAAAATAAATACCGAAAAATATTATTCTTTATTATCTAAACATATAGATAAATTGGGTATAGATTTGAGCAGATATGAAAATACATTAAGATATATTATGTTAATGAATCTTCAAAAAAATTTGAAAACCGCAAATATAACAAAAGAATTACAAAGTTTGGTTTTGTCAATAAAAGAAAAAATACCTTATGATTCTTATAAAAAATTGCTCGGTTATACAGATAATTTTACTAAAACAGACAAACTGTTTTCTTTTATATCCGCTATGCCGGAATTGAATATTAATTTAAGTTCAAATTATAAGAATTTGGATAAATATTTCAGATATATAGAGTTAAGCAAAAAAGTAAATCCTGTAGAATTGGTTAATGAAGAAGTAAAGTTAACACAGGAAATAAATACCAGATTTTCACAAACAAAACAGCAAAGAGATATTGTCTTTTTGACAAGTTTTGAAAGATATTTGCAGAACTATTTAAACAGTAAAATAACATCGCAGGATTATAAATACTATAGCGACAACATTGCAAAATATAAAGAGTTGTGGAACAAATATGCGGATAACAGAGTATTAAGTTTATTGGACGATTATATTAAACAGGCGGACAGTTTTTATAAAACAAATAATGAAAGAAATATATATTTTGCAAATAAGATATTTGAAAACGAAAAGACAAATAAAATAGAAGATTCCGTTGAAGCTAAAGAAGATATAAATAAAATAATAGGAAATATAGATAAGGTAAAAAAATTAGATGTAGTTATAACAGGCGGTTTCCATTCTCAAACAGTAACGGAATTGTTGGAATCAAAAAATGTAAGTTATATAGTTATAACTCCAAAGATCGCCCAAGATACAAAATTTGCCCAAGATACATATTATCAGTTGGCAAAAGAACAAAGTGAAATAAATTTTCAGACATTGGCACCGGCAATAGCTTCTTTATCTCCCGAACTTCAAAATAAGATATTGAATATGGTTTCAAATTCATCTTATAAAGAAGAACAAATATCCGCTTTGAATAATGAAGACAGAGTAAAGTTGATATCCGATTTGGCAGCAGCAAAAATACTGGAAAGTGATGATATCGGAAACCTCGAAGAAAAGTTACAAGAAATTGTTAAAGATCTTGTAGATGATTCTCATCGTGACAGAGTAACTCCGGAACTTATATCAAAAATAAAAAATTTACAAGAGTTGCTCAAAGATAAAGAACAATTACAAAAAACAATAGATTTATTGGGTGAAGACTCCGTTGCAAAACAATCGGTTATGCTTGTATCCGGTACTTTTGATTATCTTGATAATCTTTTAGATACATTTTTGACAATAAATGAAAATATCGGTCAAGAAACGGGAATAAGTAAAAAAACATATTTTGATGAAGAAAAAAATAAAAAAGAAGATGTAAAGAAAAATATAAATGAATTTTTCTCCAAGGCAAATATCGATAATAATAAAACCGGTATATTGTCAAAATTGGGAGAAATTATAGGTGAAGAGTTTGAAATAAAAGAAGAAGGCTTTGAAGTAAAGAGAAGCAATTATTCATATTATCCGTCAACAGCCGTAACATTTATGATTGTTAGTAAAGAAACAAAACAAACCTATACAATATTAATGGAAGTTTATACAAATTTGGATACCGATATTTTCAGTATGGAAATAAAAGGTAATGCAGACAGGGTAAAATATGTTTCTTTGTTGGATAAATTAGCTCGGGAAATAATGGCTGGAAATTTAAAAAAAGAAGCTGATCAATCAGTTGAGAAAACAGAAAAGAGCAGTAAAGTTTATTATGATGAAGGTAAAAATAAATCTAAAGCAATAAGCCAAAACATAAAAACTTTTTTTGCACAACCGGATGCCGAAAACAAAGCCGTTATTTTATCTGAAGTTCAGGAAATTATAAGTGAACGAGCAGAAATAAAAAAAGATTCCATTACTATAAAGAAACAGGCACATAGTTTTTATCCTGTAAACACAATTACAATGACGGTTATAGATAAACAAACAAAACAGGAATATGAGATATCTGTAATTGCATTCGGTAATTTGGGAGACATGGTTTTCAGTATAGAAATAAACGGAGATTCAAAAAGAACCGAGTTTGTCGGTTTAGCGGATAAAATTGCTTTGGAAATAATGAACGGCAGATTAAATAAAAGTGCGAAAACCGAACAGGATGAAACGGAACAAAAAGACAAAGTAAGTAAATTATATTATGATGAAGGTAAAAGTAAATCTAAAGCAATAAGCGAAAACATCGACTCTTTTTTCTCACAAGCATATGAGAAAGAAAACGAATCTGTTATCTTATCTGAGTTTGGAGAAATTTTAGGAAACTCCGTAGAAATAAAAAAAGATTCTCTTTCCGCAAAAAAATTGGTACATAGCTCTTATCCTGCAGATGTAATTACAATGACGATTATTGATAAGAACACAAAACAGGAATATGAAGTATCTGTAATAAAGTTTTTTAATTTGGATGAAATAAATTTAATAATAGAAATAAACGGAGATTCAAACAGAGAAAATTATATTCAGCTTGTCGATAAGATTGCAACCGGTATCATGTCCGGAAAAATAATTGCAAAAAAAGCCGAACAACAACCTGAAAAACAGATAGGAGACAGCAATAAATCTTATTATGATGAAGGAAAGAAAAAAGATTCTTCAATAAGAGATAATATAGATACCTTCTTTGCTTGGGCGGATTTGGGCAACAGAGAAAGATTGTTATCAAAAATAGAAGAAACAATAGGTGAAGTGTTTGAAATAGAAGATGACGGTGTAGAAGTTAAAATAGATAATCATCCTTACTATCCTACAAGTATAGTTAAGTTGCCGGTTACAGACAAAACAACCGGACAAAAGTATGAAATATCAATAGTTAATTTTATTAATTTGGATTTAGCCAATTTCAGTATAAATATTAAAGGTGATGCATCAAGAGAAAAGTATCTTCCGTTACTTGATAAGTTGGCGGAAAATATAATGTCCGGTTCTATTGAAACAGGTAAAATATTATCTTTAAATAAAAATTCCCAATTACAGAAACAAACAACCCAGGAAATTCTGGATAAAATAGGTAATAATAAAACAATTCAAAAATTATATGAAGAAAAAAGCGGTGATAAATTTAAGTACACGAAACTTGGTGTAGCAATAGGTGTTTTATTGGAAACTTTCAGTTTCTGGGGACCTAACTTTGTAAAGAAACATAATTTTGCTCCTTCCGTACAAACAAAAATGACAGCGGTAGTATGGGTAATAAGGGCATTAAGTATCGGATTAGGTATTGGTGTCGGAGTCGGTTTTGCAATATTCCTCGGACCGATAGCATTGTCTGCAGGAATTCCTGCCTTGTTACTTACCGAAACAATAGCACATTTTATTTGGAATATAAATAAAGTTCCTGCGATAACGGATTTAAAAGAATCAATAAGACCGATAAATATAGAAGAAGAAGTGGAAAAAACCGGATTGGCACAGGATTTCATAGGTATGGTTAACAGACTCAGTGCCGATAAAGGTTTTATTTCCGTATATGATGCATATAAGCAGGGAAGAAAGAAAAATAAAGTAAGAAGAGAATTGACGGATGGTGAACATATAACAAAAAATAACGGATATGCTTTAGGAATTTCAACATATTATTTAGGTGACGGAAAACTTTTTGAATCAATTCCTGCCATAGCCGACAGTAAAACAGGAATAAATGTTTGTACTTACGGTAACGGATATTACGAGTTTCAAAAAGACGGAACAATAATAAGAACAAACGATCAATATTTGGAAAAAATATTTGAAGACTGTATACAAAACAATAAAGAAATTTATTTCTTCTTACCGCCAAATATATATACTTTTGATTCAACTGATATGAGAAAAGCACAACAGGAATATATGGACAGAAATCCGGAGTTAAAACAAACTCTTTCCGGATTGGGCTATTATGAACCGGGCATTACTAAATCCGAAGTGGAATGGATAAAAAATCATCCTCAATATATGAAATATGTTCATTTTGTTGTCGGTGCATATACTTTCTTGGATGACAACATGAGACCGAAAATATTCAGAAGATATTTTAATGTAAACAATAATTCCGAAACGATTGCCTCTTTATTGTCTGACACGGAAGCATATATGCAAACCGGTTATAATTTAGCTTTGCAGAACGGACGAAAGGATTTTGCGGAGGCGACAACGGATTATAACGAAAATGACAGAAGTGTGGTTCTTTTGGTATCAAAACAAGACGGGACAATATATTCCGTGAAAGTTATAAGAGGGTACAGAGTGTGTTTGTCTTCCATTAATGATTCCATATGTCATATTGAAAATTCGGATGTTATAGAAAAAATGGTTGGTGTAACAATAAATACAAACCTGAATGAAAGAAAGATAGTTGCAAAAAGTACTGAACCCGGAACAACATTGTCTTTCGTTAATGCGGATTTTAACGGCATTTTTGAAATAACTTCTTCATTGAAAGGAATTCCTTTAACAAGAACCCAACAACATTTGCAGGAAGTTGAGGCATTGGTAAAAGACAGTGACAGTCAAGGAAAAGAATATATCTATTTGGATGATTCTTTTCAAAACAACAGAGACAAAATAAAATATGCCATAGAAACCAATAAACTGATTGTTTTATATCCTTTTTCAAACACTTATGATATAGATTCGTTAACGGACAAAGAACTGTTTGCTTTATATAATACAATCAGAGAAAATATTTTTATTATGGCATTTTCTTTGTTCCCGAGCGATATTCCTGATTTGGAAAAAAAAGATGTTATGATGATGAAATATGCATTGCAGGAACTTGTTAAAAATGCATTTGTTCACGGAAATATGGCGGATACATCAAAACCTATATATATAAAATGCAACAATGAAGGATTTATCAGTGTTTATAATGCTGTTGCTGAAGATTCAAATATAGATAAAGAAATTAAAGCAAGAAGAAGAGGCTTAGCTTCGGCTGCAGGATTGGCCGGTGAACATAAAGGTTTAAAGGAAATACAAGGCTATGAAAAAGAAGGTTTGTTAGAGTCAACACAGGAAATAAAAACTCAAATAATAGAATCGGACGGAAAAGAGGAAGAAGTAAAATTTTATTTAGCAACGGTTTCCGCAATTGATAAACAACAACAGAAAAAGAAACTTGAAATCGCCTATGACAGTACAGGTAAAAAAGAACAGGTTATTACTGTTTTAATAACAAAACAAGACAGAACACAATATTCCGTAAGATTTAATGTAAAGAAAAAAAGTATGTATGTAAGTTCTATTGATAACAATGCTTTTGCTTCTTCAAAATCAGAATATCAAACGATGGAAGATATAGAAAAACTTACAGGTGTTAAAATAGAAATTTCGGATAATAAGATAACAGCTGTAAGCAATGATTCAAAAACGGATATATCTTTCGTTAAAAACAGTGATATTTCAAAAACAATTTCTTCTTTGGTATCTGCACCGATACGAATATCCAAAGATCAATATCAGGAATTTGAAATATTTAGACAAAACAGTAACAGTGAAGGTATAGAATATCTTTTCCTTGATGCTTCCCCGAAACAAAATAAACAAATAATAGAAAAAGCTGTCAGAGATAATAAATTATTGGTTTTATATCCTTTTTCAAAAACTTTTGATATAGATAATCTTACGGATGAAGAATTGTATTCATTATATTTTGATATTCAAAATAAGTTCTTTGATTTGGAAGAAACTTTGTTTTCCGATATGCCTAACTTAAAGGAAGATGATTGGAGAACAATGGCATATATATTAAAAGAGTATGTTAAAAATGCATTTGTTCACGGAAATTTATCCGATCCTTCCAAACCTGTATATATAAAGTGTATGAAAGATAAATTTACCGTATACAATCCGATTAATGATAATATGCCTGTAGATGAAAATATTAAAGCAAAAAGATTGAATTTGTCTGCTGCGGCAACATTAACCGGCAGTCACAGAGCATTGGAAATAGTAAAAAATTATGAAAACGAAGGTCTTATAGAGACAAAACAAGAAACAAAAACTCAAAAAGTGGAATTAAACGGAAAAACAAAAGAAATAAAATATTATTCCGTAACGGCTTCTAAAGTTGATAAAGAACAACAATCCGCAAAAACAATTGAAATAAATTATGACAGTGTTGCAAAAAAAGATGATTTTGTTGTTATTTTAATGACAAAGCCTAACGGAGAAAAAATTTCAATAAGATTTGAACCTTCTTTTATAGGTGACAACGGACTTAAGACTCCTTCAAGAATATATTTGAATTCCATTAATAATGACGGATATTCAAAATATGATGCTAATTACAATCGTGCGGATAAAATAGAGGAATTATTAGGAATAAAAATAAATATTGAGCCTTTAACACTTACCATAAGTAATATACCTGAAGATTATGATGTAACTTATGTTAAAAAAGAAGATGTGGAAAAAACGGTTTCAAGTTTAAAACAATTCGATTTTCCTCGTCCTGCAAACGAAGAACTTGAAGCTTTACAAAAAGTTACTAAAACCGAAGGTTCTGTTTTTGTTTATTTGGATAACGATACCGAAAAAAACAAACAAATAATAGCAAAAGCAAAAGCGGAGAACAGACTCATTGTTTTGTATCCTTTTTCAAAAACTTATGATATAGACTCTTTAACGGATGAAGAATTATATAGCTTATATGTTTCTGTTTTAGACCGTTTTAAAGATATGGCTAAAAATCTATTCCCTGAATTTCCTACATTGTATTCCCGTGAAACAATGGATATCTTTTTACATGAATATGTAAAAAATGCTTTTGTACATGGAAATTCTTCCGATCCGTCAAAACCTATATATATTGACAGTTCAAAAATTAACGGCGGTGTAATTTCGGTTTATAATGTGGTTGAAGAAAATATTGATGCCGATAAAGAAAAAGACAGAACAAGAAGATTAGCTTTAGCTACGGCAGCTTGGCTTACGGGTATGCATGTAGGATTATCTCTTGCGGGAAAAATGGAATTCGGTTTGGCATCTCAAACAGTAAAAGAAATAGATGTGAAAATAGGAAACAAAGACAGAAAATTATGTGTGGAATCTTTGGAAAATCTTAATTATGTTGCAAAAATGCAAAGGATGGAAAGAGAACAATCCGCCAAGAAGGCTGTATCCGATATAGATGTTAAATCCGATACCGCCGGTAAACAAAAAATATCTGAAGAACCGATTGAATTACCTGAACAATTCGCAAAATTTGCGGATAATTATAATCAGTTGGCAAATCTCGACGATTTACCTTCCATGGATGCTTTTGATTATGAAAAAAGAGAAGCATATAAGGAATTCTTTGAAGATGATGTCTTTGCCGTAACCAATATGTCTCAAAAAGTTAAGTTTGAAGGAAATACAAAATATGTTTATATATTACAAAATCAAAGAAACAATGAAGCTTTATTTGATGTTTTAAAAATGCAAGATGTTGATGTGAAATTTAAATTGTTTGCATTAATGTATTTGGAAAGAATGTCACGAGGTTTTTCAGATGAAGAAAAAGACCTTTTTGAAACTTTAAAAGTACAGGTTATTGAACAGTTCAAAGATGCAGTGGCAAATAATAAATTTGATATATTAAATAATTTTGACTTAAGATCTTATCTTACCGGTATATATTCGTTGATGGCTGATTTTTGTGAAAAAGAAAATATTTCTTATGTTGCAAATAAAGCTAAATTTATGATGAGCAGAGCATTAATTGTTAATCCCGACGGTAAAACTTTGGCAACTTCCGACGGATTTTTTGCACAGGCCGATTTCTTTACATTAGTACATGAATTGACTCATGTTATGATACCAAAGCCCGGAATTTTAAATAAAGCAGCATTTGATACTATTGATGAACTTGTATCTTATATTACACCTAATTTAATTATGAAATTGGTAAATTTCTCTGTGGAAGCATATAAGAAAATAAGTTTTAAGTATTATACTTTACATTACGGAAAAGACAGTTTGGACTATGTAAGAATGGGTTCAAAGTTTCAAGCACTTTATAATTTGTTTAGTGATAAAACGGAAGATTTTGTTCTTGAACAAGATGAGCATAAAAGTGCAATTGCCTTTTTGGATTTGTTGTTTTATGCACATAAACATATTGGAACACAAGTTTCTTTTGATGTTTTATTGAAAACAATTACGGAAAGCATGTCGAATGTAAAAGAAGTAAATCAGGAAACTATGTATTATATTTTGTTGGAGAAGTATTTTGAAAATTTAATAAAAGAAAATGTTTTGAGTGAACAAGAAGTTCAAAATTTGAGAAAAGAAACCGAAAAAATACAGTTGTGGACATTGATGAGTTCCGATATAATCGGTTCAATAGAACAGGATTCTCCCGAAATACTTAAAGAAATATTAGGCTCAAAAACGCCTGCTCTCTTTTATAACCAGCTTTTGGCTACACCTAATATGACGAAAGAGTTTCTTGAAATTAATAAAGTTGCCGAAACTTTAAAAACAAAACAATCCCTGACGAAAAAAGATATTATAAATTTATTAATAATGGAAGTAATTATAGGTAAAGCCGATTATGAAATGTTGGCTTACAATATTGATAATGTAATTTTCGGGATTATAAATATTACAAGTGATGCTTTCAAATTGATAGATCCCGCAAAAACAAATTATTCGTTGGATGACTACAATGAAATAAAAAATTATTTTGAAAATAATTATTCTTACATAAATAATACGGAACAAAGTAATGAAACGGATATAAGTGTTACCGATAATATGATAGATTTCATTTCTTCAAGTATAGATAAAATTTTCTTTATAAATAATTTGATAAATGTTATTTTTTCCGATGAAACGAAAACATTAAACCTTTCAAGCAGAAATCTTGTCATAACAAACAGTTCTCAACAGGCACGAACTTTGAACGATTTGATAGTTGCGGAAAATATAAGTGATGCCGTTGTTGTAAGTATGGAAATAATAAAAACACAGGAAACCGATTTAAGAGGCGGTATAATGTTGGATGTAAATAACGGTATAAGAGTTAAATATGATAAATCGAACTCAAAGTTAATAGTTTATTCGAAAAAAGGAATAACACTCAGTGAAGAAGAAATAAAAGATATGATTGTTCAATCTTATTACGATACGAGAGAAGAAGACGCTTTTGAAGGCGCAATTGCTTTTGTGGATTCTTCCGTTCAATCCGTACAAGCAATGGAAAACAAACTTAAAAACGAATATACGAATTCTGTTGTAATGGCCAATAAAGAAACAAAGTTTGATATTTCTCAAAGAAATGTAACAGATCTTGCCACTATGTGTAAACAGGAATCAATCGCAACAGGTACCAAAACTTTTGTTATAAGTATACAACAGGCAAAAATGTTTGAAACGCAAATAAAATCATTGCAGGAAAATGATTTTAAATTTATTGTCGTATATAAATCATATCAGGATTTTGACGGTATAATTTATGACGGTATCAAAATAAATTTAAGTTCCGTTGCAAGTGTACAGGAAGCATTGGATTTACTTGAAAAGATAAAAAAAGAATCGTTGAAAAAGGGTGTGGATATATCAATATCCGTACAATTTAATGAAGATATTTATAAAGCATTTGAACAACAAAATATAAATATTTTTGAAAGATACGGTATTTTGCCTATAATAAGTTCCGATTCGAAATATGTCGTTTCAAGAAACATAGGAAGAACAGAAGTGGAAAATATAACCCGTGAAAATATAGATCAAATTTTAAGAAACGATAATATTGCAAGTATAGTTGTAGATGATGCAACCGTTATTTGTGATAAGAGATCCGAAAACAAAAAAATAAGAACAAAAGAACAAAAATATAATAAAGGTTATAAAGCCGCTTTGAGCAGTAAATTTGATTATACCGTAAGCGATGTTAAAACTTTATTTGACTTTATGGATATCGATTTACATTCCGAAAGTTTAAAAGAGCAGTTGGATAAGTTGAACTTATCCTTATTAAGTAACGATTCAAGATCTTATATTGAATATTTGAAATCAGGCGGAAAATATGAGGAGATTTTAGGCTTTATAAGAGGAATCGTAATGAATACGGTGGCAAAAGATATAGCAGGTATTATAGATTTGGATAAAGATGCGGTATTTAACGATAAGAAAAATAAAACCCTTCAAGCAATATTGATTATTACAATACAAAAAATGATGAATGGTGAATCTCTTGAAGAAATGTATAAAACAACTTCCGGTTCGGATGAATTATCGGCAAAAGATTATTTGGATTCGATAATGTTTAAGATAAATGAAAGCTTGGATAAGGTATTAAGAGAAAATGAATACAAGATTACAAAACAAGAACCTTCTGCAATTGCAGATTTCAACGGAATACCTGAATTGTTGTCTGATATTTACGGACATAGAGCAACAGTTTCCAATGATGTTGAAGTTTCAATAGGTGCAATAAAGAGCATATTGTCCGCAGCATAGTTTTTAATACGAATAATTTAATGGCTGATATGAAAATATCAGCCGTTAATTTGTTTTGCTAAATATATAAAAACAATTTAAAATTTTGTAAAATTATTAAACAAAAAATATAAAGGAAGAGTATAAAATGATTAGAGTTGGAATAATTGGTATTACCGGTTATACAGGAGAAGAACTTTTAAGAATTTTGTCGAATCGTAAAGATGTAAAAATTACGGTTCTCGCGGGAAGAGCAACATCGGAACTTAGAGATTTAAAAGATATATATCCGAAATATGCTCATTTGAATTTAAAATGTTACCCTTTAAATATTGAACAAATAAAAAATGAAACGGATGTTGTATTTTTGGCATTACCGCATGCCGTAGCTTTTGAAGTGGTACCCGATTTGCTGAAAGCAGGCAAAAAGGTTATAGATTTGTCGGCGGATTTCAGAATAAACGATTTTGAAACTTATGAAAAATGGTATGGAGTTAAACATACGGGTAAAGAATATATTAAAGATGCCGTTTACGGCCTTAGTGAAATATATAAAGATCAAATAAAAGAAGCAAAACTGATTGCAAATCCCGGCTGTTATCCTACGACTATTTTGTTGGGATCTGCACCTGCAATAAAAAACGGATTGGTAAAATCCGAAGGAATAATAATAGATTCCAAAAGCGGTGTTTCCGGTTCGGGAAGAAAAGGTGTAAAAAATTATTATGAAACGGAAGCTCCTACGGCAAGAGCATATAAAGTAGGCGGAAAGCACAGACATATTCCTGAAATAGAACAGGAATTATCCAAAATGTTTTCCAAACCTGTAACAATAACATTTACACCGCAGATTATTCCTATGGAAAGGGGAATGTTGTCTTGTATTTATATGGATTTAGCTAAAAAAGTAACGGTTAATGAAATAATAGAATTGTATAAAAATTTTTATAAAGGAAGACAATTTGTAAGAGTTTTGGATGAGGGGAAACTTCCTTCAATAAAAAATGTTGTAGATACGAATTATCTTGAAATCGGAATTTGTATAGATGAAAGAACAAACAAATTAATAATAATTTCCGCTCAGGATAATTTGGTTAAGGGTGCTTCGGGACAAGCCGTCCAAAATATGAACATAATGTTCGGCTTACCTGAAACCGAAGGTTTGGAAAAATTACAGTAACCGATTTTAAGGAGAAGAAATATGTTACCTAAAGGTTTTTTTTGCGGTGGTTTACATTGCGGTATAGCAAAAAATAAAGATAAAAATGATTTTGCTTTATTCTTTTCGGACAGTCCTTGTACAGTTGCGGGAATGTTTACCGGCAGTTTGGTAAAAGCAGCTCCTGTTTTGATAGATATAGACAGAATAAACAAATACAGACTGTTTCAGGCAATAGTTGCAAACTCGGGTTGTGCAAATGCTTGTACAGGTAAACAAGGTAAAAGGGATGCTTTGATAGTTTGTAAGGAAGTGGCAAAGTATTTAAAAATTTCAGATACGGATATATTGGTTGCATCAACAGGTGTTATAGGAGATTTTTTACCTGTGGATAAAATGGTTAAAGCTGTTCCTCAACTTGTTGAAAATATTAAGAAAAGAGATGAACTTGCGGCAGTATCATCAATTATGACAACCGATACATATCCCAAATATGTTTCCAAGAAAATAAAAGTTTCAAAAGGTGAAATAAAAATTTGGGCATGTACAAAAGGTTCCGGAATGATACATCCTAATTTGCAAGGTCTTCATGCTACAATGTTATCTTTTATTTTAACCGATGCGCAACTGTATCAAAAACAATTGCAAAAAGTTACGGAAATAGCGGTTAAACAATCGTATAATTGTATTTCTGTTGATGGTGATACATCTACAAACGATACTGTTTTGGTTTTTGCAAACGGTCAAAGTAATACAGGCAAACTCGATGCAAAAGATTTGGAAATATTCCAAAATGCATTAAACGAAGTTACATTGAAGTTGGCAAAAATGATGGCAAGTGACGGTGAAGGTGCAACAAGAATGATAGAAATTTTTGTTAAAAATACAAAAAAACATGAAGATGCCGAAAAAATCGCATCTACAATCGCAACATCACCTTTGGTAAAAACCGCATTGTTCGGTTCCGATGCAAACTGGGGGAGAATTCTTGCGGCACTGGGAAGAGCGGGGGTAAAAGTAAATCCCGATAAAGTGGATATTTATATAGGAGATATTATGACTGCCAAAGACGGTATGGCAGTAAAGTTTGATGAAAAGAAAGCTAAAAAAATCCTGCAACAGAAAGAATGTAAAATTACAATAGATGTAAAATCCGGTAAGCA
>Ga0310695_10005398_pt1 | contig 22329 bp, 21 predicted proteins | sample RumenRJG_04DNA_FD_203882 | JGI IMG/M metagenome (GOLD analysis project Ga0310695, IMG submission 203882) | Bovine rumen microbial communities from Lethbridge, Alberta, Canada - RJG_04 (v2) (version 2) | ecosystem: Host-associated > Mammals > Digestive system > Stomach > Rumen | place: Canada...
AAAAAAAGAAAATGCTTTTCTTTGTTTTGCACTCACTTAACCGTATCTTTGCACACGGAAACAACACAACATAAGATGAAGATTGAAAAGCAGATAACAGGCAGCGTGATAGCTGCCGTGGAAGAGTTGTACGGTCAGAAAGTGACCGAACAGGTGGTGGCATTGCAGAAGACGCGCAGCGATTTCGAGGGAAACCTGACGCTGGTGGTGTTCCCCCTGCTGAAGATTTCGCGCCAGAAACCCGAGCAGACAGCCGAGGCTATCGGCAACTACCTGCTGGAGCACTGCCCAGTGGTGGCTCGATACAACGTGGTGAAGGGCTTCCTCAACCTCGAGGTGGCTGCTTCGGCATGGCTCGAGCTGCTCAAGGAAATCGACTCCGACCCTCAGTGGGGCTACAAGAAAGCCACTGAGGACGCGCCGTTAGTGATGATTGAATACTCTTCGCCCAACACCAACAAACCGCTTCACCTGGGACACGTGCGCAACAACCTGCTTGGCTGGTCACTGGCACAAATCATGCAGGCCAACGGAAACCGTGTGGTGAAGACCAATATAGTGAACGACAGGGGCATACACATCTGCAAGTCGATGCTGGCCTGGAAGCTGTGGGGCAACGGCGAGACACCCCAGAGCAGCGGAAAGAAGGGCGACCACCTCATTGGCGACTACTACGTGGCCTTCGACAAGCACTACCGCGAGCAGGTGAAAGAGCTCAAGGCCAAGCTCATGGCTGAGGGAGTGGACGAAGAGCAGGCCGAGCAGAGAGCCAAGAACGAGGCTCCGCTCATAGTCGAAGCCCACGAGATGCTGGTGCGCTGGGAGCAGGGCGACAGCGAGGTGCGCAGCCTTTGGAAGATGATGAACGACTGGGTGTATGCCGGTTTCGATGAGACATACAAGGCTCTGGGCGTCAGCTTCGACAAGATATACTACGAGTCGCAGACCTATCTCGAAGGAAAGAAGAAGGTGGAAGAGGGTCTCGCGAAGGGACTGTTCTTCCGCAAGGACGACGGCAGCGTGTGGGCCGACCTTTCAAACGACGGCCTCGACCAGAAGCTTCTGCTGCGCAGCGACGGCACGAGCGTGTATATGACGCAGGACATCGGCACCGCGCAGATGCGCTTCAGAGACTATCCGATTGACAAGATGATATATGTCGTGGGCAACGAGCAGAACTATCACTTCCAGGTGCTCTCGCTGCTGCTCGACCGTCTGGGCTTCCGCTGGGGCAAGGAGCTGGTCCACTTCAGCTACGGAATGGTGGAGCTGCCCAACGGAAAGATGAAGTCGCGCGAGGGAACGGTGGTCGATGCCGACGACCTGGTGGCTCAGATGATTGAGAACGCGCGCCAGATGAGCGAGGACAAGGTGAACAAGCTCGAGGGCATCACGCCTGAGGAGCGCAACGAGATAGCCCGCATCGTGGGAATGGGTGCCCTGAAATACTTTATTCTGAAGGTCGACGCGCGCAAGAATATGCTCTTCAACCCCGAGGAAAGCATCGACTTCAACGGCAACACGGGCCCCTTCATCCAGTACACTCATGCCCGCATACGCTCCATACTGCGCAAGGCTGCCACGGCAGAAGCCACGCTCACCACTCTCCACTCCTCACTTTCCACTCTCCAGTCGCCCCTCAACGCCACTGAGGTGGCTCTCGTGCAGAAGCTCAGCGAGTTCCCGCAGGTGGTGCGACAGGCCGGCAAGGACTACTCGCCCAGCGGAATAGCCAACTACTGCTACGAGCTGACAAAGCAGTTCAACCAGTTCTACCACGACTACAGCATCCTCGGTGCCGACACCGAAGAGCAGAAAGCCTTCCGACTGCTGCTTGCTGCCAACGTGGCAAAGACCATACGCAACGGCATGGCTCTGCTCGGCATTGAGGTGCCGGAGAGAATGTAGCAGACGGCAGTGGGCTTTAGGAGAAACGCCGACATAGCGAATTCTACATATTTTCTAATCTAAAACATCTTAACTTATGAAGAAACTCAGTATGCTCATGGCCTTCATGCTCACCGCCCTGGTGGCATCGGCCCAGTCATTGGTAGGCTCATGGGTGGCAGATTTCGGCGACAGCGACAAGGAGCCGATGCCTTGCACCATCACCTACAATGCCGACAACTCGCTCGCACTGAACATCCAGAGCGACATCAACGACCCCGACATGGGCGTGATAACCCTCGCCATAACGGTGAAAGGCTCCTACAAGCAGAATGGGAAGACCCTCACGCTCAAGTTCGACAAGAGCACTCTCGACCTGCAGATAGCCAAGATGAACCTCAAACCCGAGATGAAGCAGGCTCTTGAGGACAATCCTGCTCTCCGCGAGAAGTTTGAGAGTCTGATTGGCGAGGCACTGAAAGAGGGCAGCGCGACTATGGTCGAAGAGTTCCCGCTCAATGGCGACACCACCATCAAGGAACTCACGGCGAAGCATCTGGTGCTCGTGGAGGAAGGCGACACCGTCATCTTCACCCGGAAGTAGTCTCGCAGTTGAACCTGAAAGACCGTTTACTACCATGAAAACGCTGAGATTGCTTCTGCCCTTGCTGGCAGTGATGATGCTTGCAGGCTGTATGGGCTGTGGCTCCGAGGAGCGCATGGCCGCCGCCGGCAAGCTGGATGCCAAGTGCCCGATAAAGGTTGGCGACAGCCTCTCGCTCGTGGGGGCGCACTTCTCGCCCACCTACGCGATGGTTTTCGACTTCGAGGGCACCACCAACCTGCCCGAAGAGCCGTCGATGGCGCAGACACGCGCTTTCGTGCAAGCCATAAGGACGGTGCCGGAGATTGATTCGCTGCTCGCGTTCGTAAGGCAGAACCCGTCGGGGCTGCACTTCAACATCAACGACGGCATGGTGGACGAGGTCGACACGACACTCGTGGCCGAGAGCGACACCATGAAAGCCGAGAAGCGGGCTGTCTACATGAGCCTCACGAGAGAGCAATTTGAAAAGATTTACCCCTGACCGTTGCCTCCGAAGGATAATTGCAGGGGAACAAAAGTAAAGCCGTTAGCTGCTTGACGTTGAATAGACGCGTCGTAGCTAACGGCTTTTTCTATGTCTGTGGTGCTGTGGAGACACCCTCGTCTGTGCGTGTGGCGGGTTGCCGAAAGTCGTGCAACCGTGAGCCTTGGAGCATCAGATAACCTCGATGCCCTGCTGCTTGCAAAGCTCCAGGCTCATTTCCTTGAGCTTGAACTTCTGTATCTTACCCGAGCCAGTCAGTGGGAACTCGTCGATGAAGAACACGTACTTGGGTATCTTGTAGCGGGCAATCTTGCCTCGGCAGAAGTCCTGCACCTCCTCTGGCTCCATCTTCACACCCGGTTGCAGGATGATGAACGCGCCCACAGCCTCGCCGTACTTCTTCGAGGGCACGGCAGCCACCTGTACGTCCTTGATGCCCGGCATGTGGTAGAGGAACTCCTCGATCTCACGCGGATAGATGTTCTCTCCGCCACGGATAATCATGTCCTTGATGCGGCCTGTGATGCGGTAGAAACCATTCTCGTCCTTTATGCCAAGGTCGCCAGAGTGGAGAAATCCGTTCTTGTCTATCACCTCAGCGGTGGCTTGCGGGTTCTTGTAGTAGCCTTTCATCACGTTGAAGCCACGGCAGCACATCTCTCCCTGAACGCCGACAGGACATTCCTCGCCCGTTTCGGGGTCGAGCACCTTAACCTCCACAAACGGATAGTCGCGTCCCACGGTGGTGCAACGCTGTTCGAAGGTGTCGTTGAGGCAAGTTTGTGTCATTCCCGGCGACGACTCGGTGAGTCCGTAGACCGATGTGATGGTGAGGAACATCTTTTCCGAGGCGCGTTTCATCAGTTCCACGGGGCAGAGGCTGCCAGCCATGATGCCCGTGCGCAGGCAACTGAGGTCGAACATATCGAACATGGGGTGGTCGAGCTCTGCTATGAACATCGTCGGGACACCATAGACGGCGGTGCAGCGTTCTTTATGTATGGAGGCGAGTACCACTAATGGGTCGAACTTCTCAACCATCACCTCCGTGCAGCCGTGGGTGAGGCAGTTCATCGTTGCCAGCACCACGCCGAAGCAGTGGAACAGTGGCACGCAGACGCAGAGCTTGTCGTCCTGGGTGAAGCCCATATTCTCGCCGGTGAAGTAACCGTCGTTGGTAATGTTGAAGTGGGTGAGCATTACTCCCTTGGGGAAGCCCGTAGTGCCGGATGTATATTGCATATTGCACACATCGTGGCAGCTCACCTTGCTCTTGACCTCATCCAGGGTCTCGTCTTCGATGTTTTGTCCAAGGAGCAACAGCTCGGCGGTGTTGTACATTCCGCGATATTTCTCCATGCCAATGAAGACCACGTTCTTCATGTGTGGGAAGCGTTCGCTGTTGAGATGGCCGCGCTCAGAGGTGCGCAGCTCGGGCAGCATCTCGTATGTCATATCCACGTAGTTGCAGTCCCATGTGCCGTCGGTGATGCAGAGCGTGTGCATATCCGAGTCTTTGCAGAGATATTCCAGCTCGTTCTGCTTGTAGTTGGTGTTTACTGTTACCAGCACGGCACCAATCTTGGCAGTGGCATAGAGGAACGTGAGCCAGTCGGGAACGTTGGTGGCCCAGATACCTACGTTGCTGCCTTTCTCCACACCGATGGCAAGCAGTCCTTTGGCAAGGTTGTCAACGCGCTCGTTGAACTGTTTCCACGTGAAGCGCAGGTTTCGGTCCGAATATACGATGTATTCCCTGTCGGGAGTGGTCTCTGCCCAGTGCTCCAACCATTGGCCAAGCGTGCGTTCTGAGAGCGTATAGCCTTCGCTTCCAGTCTCGGCAGGGTAGCGGCGGCGCGGCTGAGGCTCACCATTGCCTGTAGATGTGGCGTTGGTTATAATTGCTTTGTTATTATTGTTCATGTTGCTACTTTTGTTTTCTTGAAGAAAATACTCCTGAACCATCTCCCCACATCAGCAATATGTGCTCCCCCCTCCCTTGGGGAAAGGCTACGGGTTCTTGCTCATGCAAGCGAACAAAGTTCGAGCGGGCGAGCCTTGCTCGGGAATGGGGTAGGGGGTGGGTTGCGGGTGGATACTTAGAATGGTATATATACCACGGCAAGAATCTTTGCCTGCTTGCCGGCGGCTCCGTGTAGGTGATGCTTGACGATGGAGTCGTAGTAGATGCTGTCTCCCGGGTTCAGTGTGTATTTCTCTTTGCCGTAATCCAGCTCCACCTGTCCTTCCATAACGTAGATAAACTCTTCGCCTTCGTGGGCTGACAGTTGATAGTTGGTGTCGCCGTTGGGGTTGATGTCTATGATGAACGGCTCCATGTGGCGACCGGCTTTCTGGCCGGCAAGCGAATGATACTCCATGTGCTTGCGCGCGTCATCGCTTCCGTTGGAGAAACTTATGCTGCTTTCAGACGACTGTGCGCGGCAGACAACTGGTCCAAGCTCCTCGCTGTCGTCGAGGAACGTGCCTAAGCGGACACCAATGGCGCGTGCCACCTTGATCAGCGGTCCTAATGACGGGAGATGTTGGTCTTCTTCTATGGAACGTATCTGCTCGAGTGACAAACCGCTGCGCTCAGATACCTCTTCGCGTGTCATGTTTTTCGACTCGCGAAGGCTCATAATCTTTGCCCCTACAGCTGGGCTACTAACATTAGACATGATTTCTTTCGGTTTTTTTGTTGCGATTTGGCTGCAAAAGTACATAAAAATATCAAATTGTCAGACTTTAAACGTGAAAGATGAGCATTTTTATACATTTTAAATATAATATTTGCTAAATTTGCAGCATGGAGAACACACAAGAGAAACGTCCTGCACTGGTTGACGTGAGCGTGCTTCTGCTCTTCTTCAACCGTGCCGACACCTTTCAGCAGGTATTCCAGGCAGTCAGGGAAGCGCGCCCCGCACGCCTGTTCCTCTATCAGGACGGGCCGCGCTCAGAGGCCGACATGGCTGGCATAGAGGCGTGCCGGAGCATTGCCGAGCAAGTGGACTGGCAGTGCGAGGTGCACCGCAAGTACCAGCAACGCAACTACGGATGCGACCCCTCGGAGTATATTGCCCAGAAGTGGGCTTTCTCGCTCAGCGACAAATGTATCGTCCTGGAAGACGATGACGTGCCGTCGCAGTCGTTCTTCACCTTCTGCAAGGAGCTGCTCGACCGCTACGAGCACGACAGCCGCATAGCCATGATTGCCGGGTTCAATGCCGAGGAGGTGACGCCCGGCGTGCCCGACGACTACTTCTTCACCTCTACGTTCTCCATCTGGGGCTGGGCTTCCTGGCGCAGGGTGGTCGACCAGTGGGATGAGAACTACTCTTTCCTCGACGACGACTACAATCGCGGTCAGCTCGAGTCGGTCATACGCACACGCCGCTACCGCCGCGACATAATCCCGATGTGCCGTGACCATCGCGCCGCGGGCAAGGCATTCTACGAGAGTATCTTCTGGACAGCCATGCTGCTGGGCAACCAGCTGGCGGTGATGCCTACTCGCAACCTCGTGAACAACGTGGGAGCCACGACCAACTCAACCCACTATTCAGCCTTGCGGACAATGCCGCGCCGCCTGCAACGCATCTTCACGATGAAGCGCTTCGAGCTATCGTTCCCCATGAAACATCCGAAATATGTCATCGAGAACATGGACTACAAGGAGCGGCTCTACCGCATCCATGCCTGGCGACACCCCTGGATTAAGCTCAAACGCTCTGCAGAGGAGCTGCTGCTCAACCTGCGCTACGGCAACTTCAGCCACATATCGAAGGCCGTCGGCAAGCGTGTGGCAAGGCTCACAGGCTCGCATCGCCACGGATGAACAGCCGGTCAGCGGCGCGTCCTTAAAAAAATCAAAAACTTGTTACACTACTATAAGAAGTTTCCTGGGGTCATATTTTTGTGCTAATTTTGCCGCCAATTAGGACAAAAATAACTCCAATAGGTATGAATTTCTTGAAAACAACTATCCTTTTTGCAGCTTTATTCAGTATATCCGTTGCCGCAACAGCCGACAATAAACACCTCCCCACCGAAAAGAACGAGTCGCTCTCAGCCACTCTCGACGAGATAGAAAGCATTGCCGAGGGCATCGACATCGTGGAAATGGCAAAGAACTACATCGGTTGCCGCTATGTCCACGGAGCCGCAGGACCCAGCAAGTTCGACTGTTCGGGCTTCACCTCTTATATATATAATAAGGTGTCGATGAAGATTGGCCGCACTCCCGGCGGACAATACCAGCTTGGTCAGGCTGTCAGCCGCGAAGACCTGCGTGCCGGCGACCTCGTCTTCTTCCGTCCGCGTTCTGGAAATCGCGTGGGGCACGTGGGCATCGTCACCGAAGCCGACGGACAAGGCAACTTCAAGTTTATCCACGCCAGCATCAAGGGTGTGAAGATAACCAACTTCGAGGGCACCAACTACTACACCGCACGCTATATCGGTGCGCGCCGCCTGCTCTGACACCCACCTTCTGCCCCTCGCCAGCGAGGGTCTTGTGGGGGCTTTAGGGCTTATAGGTCTTATAGGTCTTATAAGTCTTATAGGACTTGTAAGGTCATGTAGGGCTTGCTGAATGTGGGAATGTAGCTTCTGAAATGATTAAAAATAGTTAATAAAATATAAAACATTGCTTCCGCAGGCTCCTTCGGAGGCTCATCACCATATTAAATACCTACCTTTGCAGTCCGATTATTATTGGGGGAAGGCTTAGAGCCCCCAGCCCGGGAGTGTTAATAGTGCTGCATTGGCCATGCACCACGGTTAGTGAATCGCCCGTGCAAAGTTCAAGAGCCTGAAGCGAGAAGTTTCAGGTGTGCGTTCTTGAGCGTCAGCCCGAGTCGCACAAGCAAAAGAAATGTTTTTTAGTAGTAATTTTTAATTTAACAAATGGACACTTTAAGTTACAAGACTATTTCCGCCAACAAGGAGACAGCCAAGAAAGAGTGGGTAGTAGTAGATGCTACCGACCAGGTTGTAGGCCGTCTGGCCTCGAAAGTGGCAAAGCTCATCCGCGGAAAGTACAAGCCAAACTTCACTCCCCACGTAGACTGTGGAGACAACGTTATCATCATCAATGCCAAGAAAGCTTATTTCACTGGCAAGAAGGAGACCGACAAGGTCTACACCCGCTACACTGGTTATCCCGGCGGTCAGCGTTTCAATACCCCCGCAGAGCTGCGCAAGCATCCCTACGGCATGGAGCGCATCATCCGTCACGCAGTGAGAGGTATGCTGCCGAAGGGTTCTCTCGGTCGCCAGCTGCTCGGCAATCTCTACATTTACGACGGCACCGAGCACAAGCACGAGGCTCAGAAGCCCAAGGCAATTGATATTAACCAGTACAAATAAGACTAAGAGATGGAACAGATACACGCAATTGGACGCCGCAAGAGCTCTGTAGCTCGCGTTTACCTCACAGAGGGAACCGGCAAGATTGTTATAAATAAGGTGGAACTGGAGAAATACTTCCCATCTGCAATCCTTCAGTATGTTATCAAGCAGCCCCTTCAGCTGCTCGAGGCAGAAGGCAAGTACGACATCAAGGCTACTCTCAACGGTGGCGGCTTCACAGGCCAGAGCCAGGCTCTGCGTCTTGCCATTGCCCGCGCACTCGTTAAGATTGATGCCGAGGACAAGAAGGCTCTCAAGGCACAGGGCTTCCTCACACGCGATGCACGTGAGGTTGAGCGTAAGAAGCCGGGACAGCCGAAGGCACGTCGTCACTTCCAGTTCAGCAAGCGTTAATATCGGGACGATGGCTGGCCGCATGATGATGTGGACCGAGCCGTCTCTTCACGACGCAAACTGAGTTTAGCATCTAAACCGGTGGGACTCCCCGAAGTGTGGGGCTACCCTCTCGGTTGGTTCTAAATGACAAAATAGAATTAAAAAAGAAAGTAAACAACCAATTAAAAGAAACAAACAACAATGTCAAGAACTAATTTTGACCAGCTTCTGGAGGCCGGATGTCACTTTGGCCACCTCCGTCGTAAATGGAATCCCGCTATGGCTCCCTACATCTTCATGGAGCGCAACGGCATCCATATCATCGATCTGCACAAGACCGTAGCCAAGATTGACGAGGCTGCCGATGCTCTCAAGCAGATTGCCAAGTCAGGAAAGAAGATACTGTTCGTCGCTACTAAAAAACAAGCCAAGGAGATAGTAGCCGAGAAAGCTACATCGGTTAACATGCCTTACGTTATCGAGCGTTGGCCAGGCGGTATGCTTACCAACTTCCCGACCATCCGCAAGGCCGTTAAAAAAATGGCGAACATCGACAAACTGATGGAAGACGGAACATTCTCTAACCTCTCGAAGCGCGAGTTGTTGCAGATTACACGTCAGCGCGCAAAGCTCGAGAAGAACCTCGGCTCTATCGCTGACCTCACCCGTCTGCCTTCGGCTCTGTTTGTTGTCGACGTGATGAAGGAGCACATTGCCATCAAAGAGGCCAACCGCCTGGGCATCCCCGTGTTCGCTATCGTTGATACAAACTCTGACCCGAGAAACATCGACTTCGTTATTCCTGCCAACGACGATGCCAAGGACTCTGTCGACGTTATCATGACTGCCTGCTGCAATGCCATCGCTGAGGGCCTGCAGGAGCGCAAGGCTGAGAAGGCCGACGAGAAGGCTGCTGCCGAGCAGGCTGAGGAGGCCGGCGACGCTAAGCCAAGACGTGCACGCAAGGCTGCCCGCAAGGACGAACCCAAGGCTGAGCAGCCCGCACAGGAGGCTCCCGCTGCCGAGGAAGCTCCCGCAGCTGAGTAATCAGGAACGACGAGAACAATAACAAACCAATCATTTCTAAATTAGTATTCGATTATGGCTATTTCAATAGACGATATCAAGAAGCTTCGTGCCATGACCGGCGCCGGTCTGGCCGACGTGAAGAAGGCTCTGACCGAGGCCGAGGGCGACTTCGACAAGGCCAAGGAGCTGCTTCGCGAGCGTGGTCTGGCCATCGCTGCAAAGCGTTCGGACCGCGAGACCTCTAACGGCTGTGTGCTGGCAAAGTGCGACAACGGCTTTGCTGCCATCCTCGCACTCAAGTGTGAAACCGACTTCGTGGCCAATGGTGCCGACTTCATCGCACTGACACAGCAGATCCTCGATGCTGCCGTGGCTGCAAAGGTGAAGACTCTCGACGAGGTTAAGGAACTGGTGCTGGCCGACGGACAGAAGGCTCAGGACGCAGTGACACAGCGCTCGGGCATCACAGGCGAGAAGATGGAGCTCGATGGTTACAATGTGCTCGAAGGCGAGAACATTGAAATCTACGACCACATGGGCAAGCACACTCTCTGCACTATGGTTCAGACCAACAAGCCCGCTGCCGAGATCGGCCACAAGGTTGCCATGCAGGTGGCTGCCATGAAGCCCGTAGCTCTGAACGCTGAGAGCGTACCGCAGGAAATACTCGACTCTGAGTACAAGACTGCCGTTGAGAAGACCAAGCTCGAGCAGTGCCAGAAGGCTGTTGAGTCCGCTCTGAAGAAGGCTGGCTACAACCTCTACATCGCTGAGAACGAGGAGCACCTTGCCGAAGGTATCGCCAAGGGCAACATCACCGAGGCTCAGGCCGACGACATCCGCCGCATCAAGGTGGAGGTTGCCGAGGAGAAGGCTAAGAACCTGCCTGCACAGATGGTAGAGAACATTGCCAAGGGACGCGTAAACAAGTTCCTCAAGGAGAACTGCCTCGTTGACCAGGAGTTCCAGTTCGGCGACGGCGACAAGGCCAGCGTATCGCAGTGGCTCAAGAAGCAGGATGCCGAGCTCGCTATCACTGACTTCAAGCGCTTCACCCTCGCTGCTGAGTAACCCCTCGCTGCCGAGCTAACAGGCAAACAATAACCAAAAGCCACTGACTTCACGCGAAGTCAGTGCCTTTTTTGTATAGTAGTGTTTATTTCCCATATTTCCCATAACTCCCATAGGATTTACCACCCATGCTCCGTCCGCCAGTTCCGCCTTGCCTGCGACATCTGTTCCTTTATCCCACCGTGCGCAAGAAACTCCGTCTTATACTTCTCTATCAGCCTATGCAATAGGTAGTCGGTTTGATGGATAAGCACCAGTGCAACGTTGGCCAGCGTTATGTCGTCTCGCAATTCGCAGACGCGCAGGTAGTCGGCAGGCTTGCTATGCTCCTTGCACCACGCTCTGGCATTGAGGCATTGCTGGCTGCTGGCGTTCCAAATCTTGTTGCCATGATTGCGCAGATAGTCCTCATAGTCCTCTTGCAGCTCTTTCAGGCTCGCCTTTGCCACGTTCACGAGCTTGATACACGCCTCCATAGATGTAGTGCCAGTTTCGTTGCCCTCAGCAATGTTCTGCTTGCCTGAGCGTGCAGCCTGTTTCATCTGGTCTACGGTGCGGTCGCCAATCTTCGGAAGGTAGTGCTCTATAAAGTAGAACGTTATGTCATAGATGCACTCCGACTTCTGAAACGCTATCAGACGTTTGTAGTCGCCCTTGGGAGCGAGAAAGCTGTTGTTGTCTGCTGGCATAGTGGGAATAATGTGAGTTATGGGAGTAATGTGAATTATACTAATTGGCGAAGCAATAGGCTACAAATGTACAAAAAGAATTTGTACGGGGCAGCTGCCACACCCCATTTTTTCACTAATCACCTTCATTCAACCTTCATTCTCCCTCGATTCCTCCCTCGTTCCTCATCAATTCCCATATCTCTCATAATTCTCATTTCTCCTATACCTCTCAAAGTTCCCATCAACTACAGAATAATAAGCTGGCGGAACTAAATCCGCACCGGTTTAGTTCCGCCAACAATTAGAGTTGCAACTGGCACAAGCCTTATTTCGCCTTTACCACCCCCGAAGGCACAGGCATAGACGTGGTGAAGACTTCTGCGACCACTAATGCTCCGCTGTTCAACCTCCAGGGTATGCGCGTGGGCAGCGACTACCGTGGAATAGCAATACAGAACGGCAAGAAATTCGTCAGATAATAGTCCTCCCGACCCTCCTTATATCTCCATAAAAAGGGGGTGCCCGTAGCAATATGGGCACCTCTTTTGGCTTTTTTCTCGCGCTAAATGCCTACTTTTGCAGATGGAAGGGCTGCGCGAGAGCCCAGAAAATAGAAATTAAACACAGTGGAGGAAAAGGCAATATGAAGATCTTTGCAGTGGGCATGAACTATGCCGAGCACAATAAAGAGCTGAGAAATGCGTTACATATAATGGAGCAATATGAGCGCAAAACCGTTGAGCCAGTGATATTTACCAAGGCCGACTCGGCCCTGCTCAAGGACGGCAAGCCCTTCTTTGTGCCCGACTTCATGGGGCGCATAGACTACGAGACGGAGCTTGTGGTGCGCATTTGCAGGCTCGGCAAGGCCATCCCGGCACGCTTCGCCCACCGCTACTATGATGCCGTGACCGTCGGTATAGATTTCACGGCGCGCGACGTGCAGCGCAAGGCTAAGGAACTGGGCCGTCCGTGGACTATCGCCAAGGGCTTCGACGGCTCGGCAGTGATAGGCCGGTGGGTGATGCTCGACGACCAAGAGGCCGCTGCCAAGGTGCAAGAGAACGCTGCGGCAATAGCCAAGAGCGACATCCAAAACCTCATTTTCCGGCTCGACATCAATGGAAATACCGTTCAGGAAGGCTTCTCTAAAGAGATGCTCTACACCGTAGACGAGATAATAGAGTACATCAGCAAGTTTTTCACACTGAAGACCGGCGACCTTATCTACACCGGCACACCGTCGGGAGTGGGTCCAATCAAAGTGGGCGACCATGTGGAAGGCTGGCTCGAAGGTACCAAAGTATTGGAGTTTAATTGCAGATGACAATGACAACTGACCATAAACATAACGACGCAACGATGCGCTACACCTTATTATATATGTATAGGCTCGTGCTGGCCGTGCTGCTTTTTGTGGCACATCCCGCGTGTCTGTCGGCACAGCGGTTCTTCAACCTCACTGCCGAACAAGTGAGGATAGACTCTCTGCTGCCCCATTTCGCCTGTACGATACCCCTTGCCGACAACTATGCCGACAGCACCTACACCGTCAGCCTGCGCTATCCTGAGTTTGTAGACATGACCGAAGCCGAGGTGAAACGCTATCTTCAGCTCAGCGACACCCAGCCCGGCGAGATGCCCGAAGTGGAGCAGAGTGTGGTGTTCGACCGCAAGAAGCCGTCGCTCATGGTGCGGTTCGTGCCGGTGGTAATGCGCAATGGCCGCTACCAGCAGCTCGTTAGCTTCATGGTGGCAGTGCAGTCGAAAGCCGTGAAGCGTTCTGTGCGCCGCGCCAATGCCCGTAAGGCCGAAGCCGCAGCTGCCGCATACGCCGACCATTCGGTGCTGGCCTCGGGACGATGGGTAAAGATACGAGTGCCTCAGGACGGTGTCTACAATATCACCAACGAACTTATCAGCCGCGCCGGGTTCAGCAATCCGGCTAAGGTGAAGCTCTATGGCTATGGCGGCCATTTGCAGAACGAGAAGCTGCTTGCCTCTGAGCTTGCCGCCACCGACGACCTTCAGGAGGTGCCCACGTGCGAAGTGGCAGGCAAACGGCTGTTCTATGGCCGTGGCCCGGTGAGCTGGAGCAGCAACACCGCAGCCATCCGCACGCGCAATCCATACAGCGACTACGGCTGCTACTTCCTCACCGAGAGCGACGGAGAGCCGCTGAAGGTGGACAGCACGGAGTTCAAGGCATCGTTCTATCCATCTGTAGACGACTACCACACGCTGCACGAGATTGACAACTTCTCGTGGTACCACGGTGGCCGCAACCTTTTCGAGAACTCGCCGATAACCACCGGCAACTCCAAGACCTACACACTGGCCAACACCGCACGCTCTGCCACTGGCAACATCACTGTGAGGATAACGGCTGGAGCAAGGAGTACCGCCAACATCTACATCAATGACGAGCTTGCCGGAACCCAGACCGTGGTGCTCGGCGATTACGACAAGGCCAGCTATTCCGAATACACATACCGCAACATAGCCCTTCAGGACAAAGTTGACGTGCGCATCGAGACCACTTCGGGCGGCCCCATACGTCTCGATTTAATATCCATCGCCCACAGCACGCCAGCCCCGGCACCCAGTCTGCTCACCGGCAGCTTCGCAATCCCCGAAATACTCCATGCCATAACCAACCAGGACCATCATGCCGACGGCCCTGCCGACATGGTGATAATAATCCCCACCAACCAGAAGATGCTCACTCAGGCACAGCGCCTGGCCGACTTCCACACCGTGTTCGACAAGATGCGGGTGCGCATAGTGCCTGCCGACGAGCTCTACAACGAGTTCTCGAGCGGCACGCCCGATGCCAATGCCTACCGCCGCTACCTGAAGATGCTCTACGACCGGGCTGCTTCTGATGCCGACCGGCCACGCTTTCTGCTGCTCTTCGGCGACTGCGTGTGGGACAACCGTATGCTCACCTCCGACTGTCGCAGCCTCGCCCCCGACAACTACCTGCTGGCTTTCGAGAGCGAGAACTCGTACAACAAAACCCGTTGCTACGTAGACGACAGCTTCTTCGGCCTGCTCGACGAGGGCGAAGGCATAAGCCCGACTATGTCCGATCAGGTTGACGTGGCCGTGGGGCGCTTCCCTGTGGTGTCGGATGCCGAGGCCAAGGTGCTCGTCGACAAGACCATAGCCTACGCCGAGAACCGCAACGCCGGCGACTGGCAGAACATCATCATGTTCATGGGCGACGACGGCAACAACAATATGCACATGCGTGATGCCGACAACGCTGCCGAGGAAATCATGCAGCTCCATCCCGAGTATCTTGTCAAGAAGGTGATGTGGGATGCCTACACCATGGTGGGCTCGTCGGTAGGCAACTCCTATCCCGAGGTTACGAGCCTGCTGAAGCAGCAGATGGCCCAGGGCGCACTTATCATGGACTATTCCGGCCACGGCAACGAAACCGGAATGTCGCACGAGAGCGTGCTCATGCGCAAGGACTTTGAAGCGTTCACCAATACCAACCTGCCGCTGTGGGTGACGGCCTCGTGCGACATCATGCCCTTCGATGACAACATCGAGACCCTTGGCGAGAGTGCCGTGCTCAACAAGAAGGGTGGGGCAGTGGCCTTCTATGGCACCACGCGCACCGTCTTTGCTGGCTACAACAGACTCATAAACTTAGCTTTCATGAAGCAGGTGCTCACCCTCGACGGTGACAGGCCAGTGCCGCTGGGTGAGGCTCACCGCCTTTCGCGCAACTATCTGATAAGTTCGGGGCGCGACCTCACCGAGAACAAGCTCCAGTACAGTCTGCTTGGCGACCCGGCGCTGCGCCTCAACCTTCCGACAAGGAAGGTGGCGGTCGACGAAATCAACGGGCAGCCACTCACCGATGGTGCTCCGCTCACACTGAAAGCCGGACAGAAAGTGACCGTCAAGGGTCATGTGTGCGACAGTGAGGGCAACACCGACACAAGCTTCAACGGAAAACTCACTGCCACGGTGCGCGACACGCGCGAGCTTGTCACTTGCAAGCAGAACCCGTCGGCAGAGGCCACGGAAAAGTTCACCTTCTACGACCGCCAGAAGAACCTCTACAACGGTGGCGACAACATCACCGAGGGAGTGTTCCAGTTCTCCTTTGTCGTGCCGCGCGACATCAACTATGCCGACGGCACGGGGCTGATAAACCTCTATGCCGTAAACAACGAGCACACCATTGAGGGCCACGGAGCCGAAGAACGCTTCTGTCTCAACGGCACCGAAGACATCGTGAACGACGGAATAGGCCCCTCGATATACTGCTATCTCAACTCTCCCGAGTTCGTAAACGGCGGCGACGTGAACACCACGCCCTACTTCCACGCCACCGTTACCGACAAGGACGGAGTCAACGCAACGGGCAACGGCATAGGCCACGACCTGGAACTCATCATCGACGGCAACTCGCAGACAACATATAACCTCAATCCCAACTTCACGTTCGACTTCGGAAGCTACACCAGCGGGTCCACCTACTACACCATCCCGGCACTTCCTGAAGGCAACCACACGCTGAAGTTCCGCGCCTGGGACGTGCTCAACAACTCCAGCACGGCTGAACTGTCGTTCAATGTGGTGAAAGGTCTGGAGCCGTATCTGGCCGATGTCAACATCACTCAGAACCCGGCACGCAGCTCAACGACCTTCATCGTCACCCACAACTACACCGGCAGCAATGTGGATGTAGAGATTTCGGTGTTCGACATGAGTGGACGCGAGCTGTGGCGACACACCGAGAACGGCACTTCCGTGGGCAGCACATACACCGTGGACTGGGATCTCACCGTCGACACCGGCACTCGCCTGCAGACGGGAGTCTATCTCTACCGCGTGCGTCTGGGCTCCGACGGAGGCAGCAAGGCATCAAAAGCCAAGAAACTGATAGTTATCCAGTAGGACGACTGGCGTGCAGGCGAGTTGACAAGCTGCCGGAAATGTATGCCGATGGCTTGTCAACTCGTCAACTTGTCAGCCCGGAAAATAATAAAACGACATTTAAAGCGTTATATATTTGCATTATAACGAAACAATCATCAAGATGACACAACCAAGCAACGGCCTTGCCTTCACCTCAAAGATACTTTTTGTCTTTGGTGCGATGCTCATGCTGCTCCCCCTCGGCGCAGCGGCTCAGGAGAAGCAAGATATGTTCAATCCCGTGAACACCTCCGTAACGTCGCAGACCATAGCCCCCGATGCGCGTGCCGGCGGTCTGGGCGACGTGGGTGCAGCCACCGACCCCGATGTCAATTCGCAGTACTGGAACCCGGCCAAGTATCCTTTCAACATCAGCCGGGCAGGCATCTCGCTCAACTATACGCCCTGGCTCCGCCAGCTGGTCAACGACATGAACCTGGCCTACGTGGCCGGCTACTACCGCATAGGCGACTATTCGGCAGTGAGCGGTTCGTTCCGCTATTTCTCCATGGGCGAGGTGATTACCAACTACACCGAAGGCATGGATATGTCGACAGCCACTACCATCCGTCCCTACGAGATGTCGGTCGACGTGGGCTACTCGCTGATGCTGAGCGACCGCTTCTCGCTCGGTGCTGCGGTGCGATGGATATACTCCGACCTTACCTACGACTTCAGCGACGACACCAGTCCCGGCTCTGCCTTTGCTGCCGACATATCGTGCTACTACCAGAACTACATCAACCTGGGCAACCGAGAGTGCCAGCTCGGACTGGGTCTGAACATCTCGAACATAGGTTCAAAGATCAACTTCGGTGGCGACAACCACAGCGAGTTCATCCCCACCAACCTGCGTATCGGTGCCTCGCTGATGATACCTGTCAACGAATTTAACCGCATAACCATAGCTGCCGATGCCAATAAGCTGCTTGTTCCCACCTATCCCAAGATCAAAGAGGGTGAGTCTACTGAGGACTACAACCAGCGAATGGAAACCGACTACTGGGGCGTTTCCAGCATAGCGGGTATCTTCAAGAGCTTCCACGATGCCCCCGGAGGCTTCAAGGAGGAGCTGCAGGAGATACAGTGGAGCGTGGGAGCTGAGTACACATACAACGACAAGTTCACACTGAGGGCGGGCTACCACCATGAGTCCGAGAACAAAGGCAACAGAAAGTACTTCACCGTGGGTGCCGGCTTCCGCATGAGTGTCTTCTCGCTCGATGCCGGATACGTCATTGCCACTGCCAAGAGCAATCCGCTCGACCAGACACTGCGCTTCACGCTTGGCTTCGACATGGATGGAATAAGAGATTTGTTTAGGAAATGAATAGGAACAACATGGGTCTTCGCGTAGGCATGGGCTTCGATGTTCACCGCCTTGTCGAAGGACACGACCTGATATTGGGCGGAATACGGATAGAGCACAGCCTTGGACTGCTCGGACACAGCGATGCCGACGTGCTCATACATGCCATAGCCGATGCGCTGCTGGGTGCTGCCAACCTGCGCGACATAGGCTACCACTTCCCCGATACCTCCGACGACACCCTCAACATGGACAGCAAGGTGATACTCAGCCGCGTCATCGACCTGCTCGACGAGCACGGATGGGAGGTGGTGAACGTCGATGCCACGGTGTGCGCCGAGCGACCGAAGCTCAATCCACACATTCCAGCCATGCAGCAGTGCCTCTCAGAGGTGATGAACACCCACGTCGGCAACATCTCCATCAAAGCCACCACCACCGAGCGCCTCGGTTTCACCGGCAGACAGGAGGGCATCTCCGCCTATGCCGTGTGCCTTATACAGGCTTGCCGTTAGGTTGTGGGGGAGCCGCCCGAACCGTTTGATGGGGCGAAAATGGCCCTCGCGTAACCCCGTGACAGCCAAGCTGTTGGCGAAACGGCTGAAATCTTCGACCAAAACAACTTGTTTTGGTCTCTCGTTAGCACCAAATTGCAATGCAATAAGCACCAAATTGCAAACCAAAACAAGTTGTTTTGGTTTTTGCTTTCTATGCTTCTGTCTTCCGCCTATGGCCAAACCGCAGGCGTGCAGATAGTGAAAAGCAACGACACTGCCATCAGCAGCCTGAAGGTCCAGACAGCCACCGAAGGCAGCTACTACAACATCAGTGGCGTGCGCGTGGCTGCCCCTGCAAAGAAGGGCATCTACATCCACAACGGACGCAAGTTCGTCGTGAAGTAGGCGCAGACGCAGGGCAAACCTCATATACTGTTTTCCCGCGAAGAGTGGGAGAGCGGCAATACCCAGGCCGGGACATTGTTGAAGCATGGCTCAACGGTGTCCCGGCTTAGTGTGTTGGTGGAAATTCTCGTCTTGCTATGCGGTCGAAATGAGCTTTATCCAAGGTGTCAGAAAGCAAAGCAAGGACGAAATATTTATCCTTGTTTTTTGCAATTGTTAGGTGAAACAGCTATTTTTTGCACGAAATTAACAATTCGCAAAAACTTAGCAACATGAGAAAACTTTTACTTTCAGTGCTTCTGTGTCTCACGTCAGTTGTGGCATGGGCGCAGGAAACCGTTGCTCCGCCTACGGATGCGACCTATTATGATTATGTGTTGTCGGGAGTGGCCAACTGGCCCGAGCAGGGAAACGAAGACTTGCAGGACAATGTGGTGGTTGCCGTGAAGGGCAACGACGTGTATGTCAACGGCCTTTGTGGTATGCTTCCCCAGGCTTGGGTGAAGGGCGTGCGCAACGGCAGCAACGTGACCTTTGCCGCCGGACAGTATTTCGGCAACGATACGTCATACGGTTATGGTGCCCTCTATTTCGCAGGATTTGGCGAGGCTAACGAAGTGGAGGACCTTGTGTGCAGCTTCGACGAGACCTCGGGTGTCTACACCACACAGCAGTGGGTGCTCATAACCGACTCGCCTACGTCTAAATCGCCCTACTACTATATCACCGGACTGACCCTCACGCCAGGAAAGGCCATCACCGACGAACCCATTGAGCCGCCCACCGGACTCACCACGCGCGACTATGAGCTCACTGCCACAAAGATATACTACGACGACGAGGAAAATCTCAAGACCGAGGAGGTGAGCCGTTACCTCAAGCTGGGTGTGTTGGGCAACGATGTCTACGTGCGTGGACTGTGCGCGCAGCTGCCATACGCTTGGGTGAAAGGCACCCTGAACGACGGCGATGCCACCTTCGAGAAGGGACAGTTCTATGGAGTATATAGCGACATGACGGGCAACTATCCACTGTATTTCGGCGGAAACTACTTCGGCGAAGACTTTGTGGATATGCAGTTCGACTACGACTTTATGACTGCCAGCTTCTCTAAGGTAACAACCTATATGGTGCTCAACTCCGAGAAGAGCAGCCTCGTGCCATACGAGAAGTATGCCAACGTAAAGCTGTCAATGCTCCGCGACGAGGTGAAGACACCTGCCGCACCATCCGTTGTGGAGTTCCAGCCCTACGTAGAGCAGTACGATATGGGCTATGTGCGCTTCAGCATACCCACTACCGATACCAGCGGCAAGGCTCTTATCTTCTCGAAGCTCGGCTATGCTGTGTATAGCGACAAGGGCGGAACCGTTGAACCGATCACGTTCACCCCGTCTGAGTATGATGGGCTGGATGCCAACACCACGGTGCTTCCCTATGAGATGTCGAACGGAAGCACCATCTACCTTGGCGGTAGCTTCCTGATGCTCTACTCGTGGATGAAGGATTTCGACCGCATAGGCGTGCAGGCTGTCTACACCGGCGGCGGTGAGGAGAAGCGTTCCGACATAGTTTGGTACGACATCAACACCGGCATCGAGTCTGTCAAGGCATCTGCCGGGCAGCACAGCCAGTACTTCGATTTGCAGGGCCGCCGCGTTGATGCCAATGCCAAAGGGGTAGTCATACGCAAGACCACGCTCAGCGACGGCTCGGTGAAGACCGTCAAGATAGTAAGATAATGAAACTTGTGAGCCCACTTTCCCCGAGTGGGTTCACTTTTTTAATGTCCTCGGCTGCTATCAGAATGTTCTTCCTTTTGTTATCGTTCCCGTATCTCCGCCATCCACAAGCCATATACCAAAGGCTATCCAAAAGCCAGAGGCTGAGACACCTCAAAGCGAAGGCCAAGGGCGCTGAGGATGCGGAGGAACATGCCTGCACCGGGTTCAACGCTGCCATTCTCTATGCGAGAGATATATGACTTGTTGGTGCCTATACGCTTAGCCAACTCTTGCTGTGTAACCTTTTCGCGTTTGCGGGCATCACTTATAATCTGCCCCACGCAATAGGCATAAGCCTCCTTGCGGAACGCCTCGCGCTCAGGGGTTCCAACTTTTCCGTAGCGTTCGTCCATCATGGCATCTACGCTCATTATGTCATTTCTTTCCTGCATAGTATTCCTTTTTTATTTGTATCGCCTTGTTGATCTCGTTCTGCGGTGTCTTCTGCGTCTTCTTCTGGAATCCGTTGAAGAGCATCACTACGTTTCCATCATCGAAGATGAAGAACACGCGGAAGATGTTGCCACCATGTTCGGCGCGGAGTTCACTTTACGGGCCTCGGCATCACTCAGCGAGCTGATGAAGTCCTTGAAGTAGTTCTTGTATGCCAATATGATTCTTTCGCGCTTCATGTATGCAAAAATAAAAAAGAGTTTTCATATCAGGCAACTTTTATGAAGAAAAGTTGCTGATTAGTGAAAAATAGGACTTCAGATGCTCCTTGATGAAAAACAGGTAGTAGTGCTTGAAGGTGCGGAACGAACCAGACTGAAACACGATCAAGATGGTTATAATCTCACAGTCGGAGAGCGATGTATTATCCCGAGCTGGGATAAATAGTGATAAAAAAACTGCCGGGACTCACCAAGAGCTCCGGCAATCGTTATGTTTAACTAATAAATCCTTTCAAAATCAAAGGGAACCTCACGGCCCGCCTTTGTCATCCATGAACAATCGTTAAACTTTTACCTTATTCAAAAAATAACTAAAAACCTAAATCTATTACTACTAACCTAAACAATCTATTAACCTTTTGACGATGCAAAGGTAGCTCCATTCCCGCCATCAGCCAAACATTCGGAAGCGTTTCTCGGCAAAAAGCGCGTTTTTTTGACGTAAATCAACTGTTTGTGTGCGAGCACAACACGTAAAACGCGCCTTTTCGCTTTGCTATTACCTTATTTATATATACTTTTGCCCATCAAATAGATGCTGTGGGAAATAGAGAACTATAGCCTGTGAGGTGACAGGTGAGCCGGTTTGGGGTGAAAGGATAACCTTCAGAGCGGCACACACCGGTCTCCATCCGCCCCACATACCACCCCATCAACCGTCAACAAGTTAACGATAGCGAAATGAAAATACTGATTGTGAACACCAGCGAGCTCAGCGGCGGTGCTGCTCTTGCCGCCAACCGGCTGAAAGATGCGCTGAACAAGCAGGGCGAAAAGGCAATGATGCTCGTGCGCGACAAGCAGAGCGACGACCCCACGGTGGTGGGCATCGGCGGTGGACTGGGCAGCAGCCTGCGCTTCCTATGGGAGAGGGTGCGCATACTGCTGAGCCTGCGCTTCAACCGCAGCCATCTTTTCGACCTCGACACGGGCTACTGCGGCTTCGACATTACGCGGCTGAAGGAGTTTCGCGATGCCGACGTGGTACACCTGCATTGGGTCAATCAGGGTATGTTGTCGCTTTCAGGGCTTCGCCGCATACTGGAGAGCGGCAAGCCGGTGGTGTGGACCATGCACGATGCCTGGCCTTCAACCGCCATCTGCCACCTTACTCTGGGATGCCATCGCTATCAGTCGGGATGCCAACGGTGCAAATACCTGCCCGGAGGCGGTTCGACAAACGACCTGTCGGCAGCAATATGGAAACGCAAGCAGA